>ERZ773359.4148-NODE-4148-length-15584-cov-5.505763_pt1 | contig 15584 bp, 14 predicted proteins | sample MGYA00374955_ERZ773359 | MGnify/ENA primary metagenome ERZ773359 (study PRJEB29098, sample SAMN04486028) | biogas fermenter metagenome | study: EMG produced TPA metagenomics assembly of the Biogas fermentation microbial communities from Germany - Plant 4 DNA1... | reverse complement strand
CGCTGGGTATGCCCACGAACAGGGGCGCGGCGTTATCCTAGCTGTGAATAAGTGGGATCTGGTTTCGAAGGAAACCAACACAATGCGCGACTACGAAACAGCCATTAGGGAGCAGCTGCTGTTCCTCGACTATGCGCCCATGGTCTTCATCTCTGCCCGCACCGGCCAGCGGGTCAACAGGCTCCTAGAACTCTGCCTGGCGGTGAACGAAGCCAGGAACATGCGCCTGTCTACAGGAAAGGTCAACCAGATCATCCACGACGCTGTGGCCATGAACCAGCCACCCAGTGACAAGGGGGTTCCTCTGAAGATTTACTACGGCACCCAGGTACAGGTCAAGCCTCCAGTCTTCCTGCTGCATGTGAACAGAAAGGATCTGCTGCACTTTTCCTATGTGCGGTATCTGGAAAACCGTATCCGCCAGGAGTTCAACTTCATGGGAACTCCCATCATGATCGTGGCTAAGGAGAGGGAAGAATGACTTATGTATTAGTTTTGGCTTCTGCCTACGTCTTGGGCAGCATTCCATTTGGCCTTTTGGTTGGCCAATGGTGGGCCAAGATCGATGTGCGCAAGTATGGCAGCGGCAATATCGGCATGACGAATGTCCTGCGCACTGCGGGATACGTACCGGCACTGCTCACTTTGATTGGCGATGTGGGCAAGGGTGCTTTGGCCGTGCTCCTCGCCCAGCGCAGCGTAGGCAATGCCTTTTTCAGCCTCCTAGCTGGGGTGTTAGCTGTGGCAGGGCACAATTGGCCTCTGTTCTTAGGCTTTAAAGGCGGCAAAGGGGTGGCCACCATCGCCGGCGTGCTGCTGGTGTCCCGACCCGCCGCGGCACTGATTCTGTTCATTATCTGGGTGCTTATGCTGCTCGTTTTTCGTTACATTTCTCTGTCCTCGATTACTTGTGCCGTCTGCCTGCCCTTCATCCTGTTTGTGACAGGAGCCAGTTGGATAGAGGTGGGACTAGGCGTTCTGCTGGGTGCGGTAACGGTTTTCCGCCACCGCAGTAATATCGAGCGCCTCCGTCGCGGCACCGAGTTTCGGTTCGGCGAGAGGGTGCAGCGCTAGACAGGTAAGCCTCAAAGGTACGCTCCCAAACGGGCCTGAATGCGGGCCCGTTTCCTTTTCCTCATCATGCTGTTATATTTCTTCCCCTGTAGTAATATAGTGTACTGTCCAACCTTATGTCGGTGAGGACGCGTATACTTAGGAGGGGAGCCTAAATGGAAAAGTTCAACATTTTTTCCCATATTGCGGAGCGGACCGCCGGAAGCATCTACGTAGGTGTGGTGGGCCCTGTGAGAACAGGAAAGTCCACTTTTATTAAACGCTTCATGGACTTAATGGTTATGCCTAATATCACCGACATTTACCTAAAAGAACGGACCAGAGATGAACTGCCCCAAAGCGGCGCAGGACGGACTATTACCACCACCGAGCCCAAATTTGTGCCCGATGACCCGGTGGAGATCACCTTTGCGGAGAACACCAAAGCCCGCATCCGTCTGGTGGACTGTGTCGGTTACACGGTGGCCGGTGCCAAGGGCTACGTGGACGACGCGGGGCCGAGGCTGGTGCGCACACCCTGGTTCGAGGATCCTATCCCCTTTCAGGAAGCGGCAGAACTGGGCACCCGTAAGGTGATCAACGAGCATTCGACCATCGGACTGGTGGTGACCACGGACGGATCCATAACTGATCTGCCGCGCAGTGAGTACGAGGAACCGGAGGCCAGGGTGATCGAAGAGCTGCGGGCGTTGGGCAAACCCTTTGTGGTGGCCCTCAACTCCGCCCACCCCCACAGCCCGGATACTCAGGCTTTGGCCGACCGTCTGCGCGAGATGTACGCGGTAACGGTGGTACCCCTGGACTGCCTGCGCATGACTGCAGATGACATCCTGCGGCTGTTTGCCGAGGTGCTCATGGAGTTCCCCTTACGGGAGTTCAACGTCCGCCTTCCCAAGTGGGTCCAGGAGCTGAAGGAGGGCCACTGGCTGCGCCAGGTGTACACTGATCTGGCTTGGGAAACGGTTATGCGCCTGAAAAGGGTCAAGGATGTGCGGCAGCTGGCCGTACAGAGCTTTGAGGACGCCGAACACGTCCAGGTGGTGCAGGTGGAAAGCATGGATCTGGGTACCGGGAAGGTCACCCTTAACGTTGTCCTGCACAACCAGCTCTTTTACGATATACTGGCTGAGCTGACCGGCCTGGAGGTTGAAGGAGATCACCACTTGATGCGCCTGATGCAAGACTTGACCGCAGCCAAGAGGGAGTATGATAAGATCTCCGCGGCCCTGCAGCATGTGCGGGAGACTGGCTACGGCATAGTCATTCCCAGCCTAGAAGACATCACCTTTGAACAACCCGAGCTCATTAAGCAGGGGCGGAACTTTGGCATTAAGCTCACCGCCAGCGCTCCCTCCATCCATATGGTGCAGGCCAGCATCCAGACGGAAGTGACGCCCTTTGTGGGCACAGAGAAACAGGGTGAAGAGCTGATCCGTTCACTGACTGAAGAGTTCGAACGGGACCCCAATGTTCTGTGGGAAAGGGATTTTCTGGGCAGATCCCTGCAAGACCTGGTACGGGAGGGGATCAACAGCAAACTCTACCGCATGCCCGAACACGCTCAGGAGAAGCTGCAGGAGACCCTAAGCAAGATCATCAACGAAGGCAGCGGAGGGCTGATCTGCATCATCCTGTAAAGCGAAACGCGAAGTATGCCGGCCGAAAGACCAGGTGAGAGCAGAGTTGTTCTCACCTTTTTAACTGCTCATTAATTGTGACCCTGCTCCCTGTATGTTATGTTAATATTAGCTGTTAAGGGGGCAGATGGAACATGGCAGTAATCGTGCAAAAGTACGGAGGTTCTTCGGTAGCGGATACGGAAAGAGTCATGGCTGTCGCTCGCCGGGTAGTGGACACGGCCAGGCAGGGGCACCAGGTTGTGGTTGTAGTCTCTGCTCAGGGCAAGACCACGGATCAGCTCATCGCCAAGGCCAAAGAGATCTCTAAGAATCCGCCAAAACGAGAGCTGGACATGCTGTTGGCGACAGGTGAACAGGCCTCCATCGCCCTGTTGGCCATGGCCATAGATTCTCTGGGCCAGCCAGTGATCTCCTTGACCGGGCCCCAAGGGGGCATTCTCACCGACACACAGCATACCAAAGCGCGGATCCGCATGGTGAACGGGGACCGCATCCGGGAAGAACTGCAGAAGGGGCAGGTCGTGATTGTAGCCGGATTCCAGGGCTTAACGCCCAACAACGACATTGCCACCTTAGGACGCGGCGGTTCCGACACTACTGCTGTGGCTGTGGCCGCGGCCCTTGATGCGGATGTCTGCGAGATCTATACCGACGTCGATGGAGTATACAGTGCCGATCCCCGTCTGGTGCCTGCGGCCAGGAAACTGAAAAAGATCGATTACGGAGAAATGCTGGAGCTGGCATTCCAGGGCGCTAAGGTGCTGCAGCCGCGGTCTGTGGAAGTGGCGGCTGTATACGGCGTGGCCATTCATGTACGCTCGAGTTTTTCCTATGAAGAAGGAACCATGGTGAGAGAGGTGGATTCGGTGGAACGGGAGATCACAGTAACAGGCGTAGCCTCCGATGAGAATTGCGCTAAAGTAACACTGGCAGGGATTCCCAGCGATGTGCATACCCTGTGTCATATCTTCACATCCCTGGCCCAGGTGGGCATCAACGTGGACATGATCGTGCAGGCCGCTGCCTCCAAGGGCACAACCCACTTAAGCTTTACGGTTACTAGGGAAGACCTAGACGAAACCCTGAGTACCATCGCCCGGATCAAAGGTGAAGAAGCTTGGGAGGTGTTCGCTGACGATAACGTGGCCAAAGTGTCCATCGTGGGTGCGGGTATGATGACCAATCCGGGTGTAGCAGCGAAGATGTTTGAAGCGCTCACTGAGGAGAACATCCCCGTTTTCGTTGTGTCCACATCGGAGATCAAGGTGTCTTGTTTAGTCCCCCGTGATCGTCACGTGGACGCCGTTCGGGCCTGCCACAGAAAATTCGAGCTGGATGCCGTGAAATGACTTGCTTTTTTGCGCAGGACGTGGTATCCTATTAATTGCGTCGGGGCGTGGCGCAGTTTGGCTAGCGCGCTACCTTGGGGTGGTAGAGGTCGCCTGTTCAAATCAGGTCGCCCCGACCATTTTTTTATGCAGACAACAAACGGCAGATCCGTTGTAATTCGAAGTCTTCTCGTGGCGAGAAGGCTTTCTTTTTTGCGGCTTCAGGTCGTACCTGTTACAGGTTGCGCGCCCCCGCGACCAACACATTGCCATCCTCTAGGGATTCCTTCAAGGGTGTTTCTTCCCGCCGTTTATGTTATAATTCTAAGAGTCTGGGTTTAGGTTTTTTGGCAGGATTACCGTCCGTTCTTGCTTAATACTCCATAGGGGATGCAGAGGGGGGATGCCGTTGTTCAGGAAAGCGATCTGCGCAGTTTTTTTCATTTTACTGCTTGTGCAGATGCCGGTCGCCGCATCGTTCACTGCCGTGGCGGCACCGGAACTGTTCGGGGCGTCTGTGCTGGTGGCGGACTTGCACGGGGACGGACAGGAAAAGCTGCTCCTGGGCAAAGAGGGAGGGGTCTTTGTCCTGGATGAAGGCGGGCTGCAGCAGTTCATCGAGGTGCCTGGCAGGGTGACCGCAGTGGCGGTTGGTGATGTGACAGGCGACTTCCGCCATGATCTGGCCGTGGGCACAGATCGGGGAGGAGCGCTGTATTTATATACTGAACGTGCCGGCACCTGGGAAAGGCATGGGCATGCGCAGTATTTGTGGGACACCATAATTCAGCTGGGGATTCACGACTTCAATGGCGATGGCTGGGGCGATGTAGTGGCCTTAACTGACAAAGGCGAGGCCTATGTGTACCTGTCCCGCGAGGGTAACCTCTTTCCTTTGTGGAAGAGTCCGGCAGGGGAACTTGTGGTGGGCTGTGCAGTACTAGACGTGGACCGCAATGGATATCCCGATCTCATCTTCACCTTGCGTACTGGATATGTAGCCGTGCTTACTTGGGGTGAAGAAGAATTTGTCCCCTTATGGGAAAACTACCCTTGGGGAGCTGTGGAAAGCTTGGCGGTTGTTTCTGACGCTAGCTCGCCCGAGTGGCTGGTGGTAACCAGCCAGAAAATGCTCTACGCCTGGCGCTGGCAGAATGGGGAAGTGATCAACAGCCGGAAGTTTGAGGCTCAATCCCTGGGTGAACGCCTGGTGTACATACCCAAACATGGACTGTTGAGCTTGTCTAGCGTAACAGGGATCTCCCTCTTTGAACTGCAGTCTTCCGAGGTTGTAGAGAAATGGAGAGTGCCTGGGCTTTTTGGTGACGACGCCTTCTTCTATGCAGGCGATTTCTATTTCCGTGACCCGTCGGGTACGTATCTGAGACTGGTGGAGGGTGCTGAGAGCTGGCGGGTGTTTGTCCACGACCAGGAGGTGACTGGTTATGTGGATGTCCTCCGGCGCGATGGTCAGCTGTACGTCAATCTCCTGAACCTGGCTCCCATCCTAGGCTTCACCGCGAGATTGGAGGGAGGTTGGAAGGTGTCTGCAGGCCCCATGGAGGTGACCTTGTGGCCGGAGCGCACCGTCTTGGACTGGCAAGGTTTTCTGATTCCTCTGGGGAGTCCCCTGGTGGAGGAGGGGGGGTTACCTTTCCTTCCTATGGAGGTTCTGCCGCTTCTGGGCTGGACTGTCCAGATCGACGCTTTGCGCCAGCTGGTGGTTTTCGTGGAAAACTGGGGCTGGTGGATCTAGGCTGGAAGCTTTTCTCGCCTTGAGGAAGGAAATCCTGACGAACTTGTTGAATCTAGCCCTGGTATAAAAGATTTCTATTAGATCCGACCTAAGGGTTTACTAAGAGGAGGAGACTGTGTGAAGGAATACGGTACAGAATTCTTACGCAATGTGGCCCTGCTGGGCCATGGAGGTACGGGTAAGACCTCGCTTGCCGAAGCCATGCTGTTCGTAGCCAAAGCCATCAACAGGCTGGGCCGAGTAGACGACGGGACGACAGTAATGGACTTCGATCCTGAGGAAACGCGCCGCCAGATTTCGATCAATACCGCTCTGGCTCCCGCTGAGTGGAAAAACCATAAAATCAACATTCTAGATACTCCTGGTTACTTCGACTTCGTCGGCGATGTAATTGCAGCCCTTACCGTGGCCGATTCGGCCCTCGTGGTTGTGTGTGCATCCTCTGGTGTAGAAGTTGGTACGGAAAAAAGCTGGACCTATCTGGAAGACCGGGGCATGCCCCGTACTGTGTTTGTAAACAAGATGGATCGGGAGAATGCCAACTTTGGCAAGGTTGTGGAACAGCTGCGCAGCTTCTTCGGTCCCAAGCTGGTCCCTGTACAGTTGCCCATCGGTGAAGCCGATAGTTTCCGGGGCATCGTGGACCTTGTTGCCATGAAGGCCTATATCAAGGATGGAGACAGCATCAAGGAAGCACCCATCCCCGAAGATATGCAGGCGCAGGTGGAAGCCGCCCGTGAAGAGATGATTGAGGCGGCTTCGGTAGCGGACGAATATCTGATGATGAAGTATCTGGAAGGGGAAGCTCTCACAGATGCCGAGATCGAGCAGGCCGTTCGTCTGGGGACTCAAACAGGCGAGTTGGTACCGATCCTCTGCGGTAGCGCCCAATCAACTCTGGGCATTTCCCTGCTTAACGATCACATAGTGCAGTGCATGCCATCGCCTGCAAACCGCACCGTAAGCGGTACCAATGCCCAGGGTGAGGAGATCACCATCAGCGCCTCCAATCCGGAACTGGCTGCTTTGGTCTACAAGACCATGGCTGACCCCTATGTGGGCAAGCTCACCCTCTTCAGAGTATTCTCTGGGACCATGCGCTCTGACAGTACTTGCTTCAACGTGCGCACCGGCCGTGACGAGCGGGTCGGTCAGCTGTTCCTGATCAAAGGTAAAGAGCAGATTCCTGTCAGCAAAATAGGTCCTGGCGACTTGGGCGCAGTGGCCAAACTGCAAGAGACGACCACCAATGACACGCTGACTACCAAAGAAGCCAAGATCAGCGTAAAGCCCGTCGAGTTTCCGAAGCCCAACATGACCTTGGCTATCCAGCCGAAGTCGAAGGGAGACGAGGACAAAATCGCCTCGGCTTTGGGACGTCTCTCGGAAGAAGATCCCACCATCAGGGTTGAGAGAAGGACCGACACCGGCCAGAACCTGATCCACGGCATGGGCGATGTGCATATCGAGATTCTCACCAGCCGCCTGCAGAAGAAGTTCGGTGTGGAGGTCGAGCTGAGCACTCCCGTGGTGCCTTACCGCGAGACCATTCGCGGCCGGGCCAAGGCAGAAGGCAAGCACAAGAAGCAGACTGGCGGCCGCGGCCAATACGGTCATGTCTGGTTGGAGATCTCCCCGGCGGATCCAGATGCGGAAGACCGCTTGGTGTTTGTGGATGACATCTTCGGCGGCGCGGTACCCCGCAACTACATCCCCGCGGTGGAAAAAGGACTGCGTGAAATCCTGGATGATGGTCCTCTGGCGGGCTATCCCGTGGAGGGAGTCAGGGTGTCGCTCTTCGATGGCTCTTACCATCCTGTAGACTCGTCAGAAATGGCCTTTAAGATCGCCGCTGGCCTAGCGTTCAGGAAGGGCTTCTTGGATGCTAATCCTGTGCTGCTTGAGCCCATCATGAACGTGGAAATCACCGTTCCCGAGGCCTTCATGGGCGATGTTATGGGTGATCTGAACAAAAAACGCGGCCGAATTCTCGGTATGGAACCAAGGGGCGGCCTGCAGGTGATTAAGGCCCAGGTACCCATGGCAGAGATGTTCGAATATGCCATTGACCTGCGCTCCATGACTCAAGGCCGTGGTTCGTTCACTTCCGAGTTCAGCCACTATGAGGAAGTCCCCGCACAAATTGCGGAACAGGTGATTGCAGAGAGCAAAAAACGGGATGAGTAATCTAAGCTAGACTGCGCTAGCTGTGCAGCCCCTCGGGGCTGCATATTTTTCTCCAGCGGGCATAGGGTTGTATGGGGTGACCTGGATGGTGAAGAAGAACAATCTGGATGCCGCTGGCTTTAAGCTGCAGCCCGTCGCGGTGCTGCAGGGAACGGTTGTGGTTCTGGTTTTGCTGTTCCTCGCTTCGGTTGTTTTGGCCCTAGCCGTGTCCTTTTCGCCGTGGCAGGCGGGGGCCGGCCTCCTTAAGGCCATCGCGCACCTCGCTGTGTTCGCCGGGGCTTTCTGGGCAGGGAAAAAGTGCGCTAGAAAGGCTTGGCTCCATGGAATCCTGGTAGGTCTAGCGGCGTTCATCCTGCTGGGAGCGCTGGGTTCTGTGGAACAGTCTGTGCTGTCCTGGCTCTGGTGGCAAAGGCTGCTGCGTATGCTGTTCGCGGCCATGTTGGGGGGCATGGTGGGAGGGCTGTTCAAGAGCGGCTGAACCAGCCCATGGGAAAATTTCCCGGGAGCAGGACTAGGTCCGTGATTAGCGAAAGAGATATGATGCACGACGGTGAATCTGCTAGTGGAGGAGCAATTGCAATCATCATGGTCTGGAAGCTGATGCAGTTGGCTGCCGTTCTCTGCCTGCTCTTTTTGCTCACCCCCGGTCTGTTGGCCCAGAGCCGTATGACAGAGGCTGGGGGTGCCTGGCGCGGTTGGGAAGAACTGGTTAAGCCCTCAGTAGTGTATGCCACGATCACTGGGGATACCGCCGCGTATGATGGTTGGGGCAGCCCCCGCCGAGAGGTAGGCACATTTGCCCAGGGAGAAACGGTGGAAGTAGTTCGTGACTACAACTACCAGTGGTATCAGGTGAGGGCAGATGATGGACGCGAGGGTTGGGTTCCAGTGGACAAGCTGGCCATCCCCGCTGACCCTGAGACCAATGTTGAACGGCTTCCCGTGGAGCTGGTGGAAGCCTTTGTGAACATGCAGGGGTTTACTTCCAAGACGGACCAGCTGGTTTGGGTGGATATCGACAGGCAGCTCACCTATGTCTTCGTGGGACAGGCGGGGAACTGGACCTTGGTGCGGACTATGCCCTGCGCCACTGGTAAGAACGTATCTCCTACTCTGCGCGGGCTGCACGAAACTGCTGAGCGGGGCGAATGGTTTTTCGCCGAACGCTTCGGCGAAGGTGCCGAGAACTGGGTGCAGTTTTCAGGGCCCTACTTGTTCCATTCCTTGCCCATGGATCGGCACAGGACCATCGTGGACTATACCCTGGGAGAGAGACGCTCAGCGGGCTGTGTCCGCTTGTCCATGGAGGACTCCCACTGGTTTTATTCGTTTATCAAAAGAGGCTCCACAGTGTTTGTGAACTAACGCGGTGATCCCCCATCCACTACGGTGGGGGGCTTGATGAAAGGGAATGTGCCATACAATGACCGAACTACGACTCAACGGGCGAAGTACAGAGCAATCATTGCCGCGTACCATGCTTATGTTTGCGCTGCCCATAATGGCGGTAAACCTGCTGCAGCTGGTTTTCAACGCCGCAGACATGATCGTGGTGGGGCGCTTCGAAGGCAGCAGGGCGTTGGCCGCTGTGGGGGCTACGGGTGCCCTGATCAACTTGATCGTGAACCTGTTTATGGGCCTCTCCGTGGGCACCAGCGTGGTTGTGGCCCAAGCCTACGGTGCGCGCAGGGCGGAGGATATCCGCCAAGGGGTGCACACCTCCATTGCCGTGGGTATCTTGGGTGGGATCGCCGCCACGATCATCGGACTCGCTTTCTGCGCCCCGCTGCTGCGCTGGATGGGAACGCCGGAAGATATCCTAGCCGTGTCCACCCTGTACATGCGCATCATTTTTGCAGGTATGCCAGCGAGCATGGTGTTCAACTTCGGTGCGGCGATCCTGCGCGCCGTTGGTGACAGTAGGAGACCCATGTACTTCTTGGTGGTGAGCGGGGTGGCCAACGTCGTGCTCAACCTGCTTTTTGTGGCAGTCTTGCGCTTGGGTGTCGCAGGGGTAGCCTGGGCCACCATTATCTCCCAGTATTTAGCTCTTGCCCTGATCATGGCTTCGTTGATGCACCAGGAGGGTGTTCTGCGGTTCAGCTGGCAGCGCCTGGGCATCAACGCCCAAAAGCTGGTCTTGATCCTCAAGATAGGCGTGCCGGCCGGGTTGCAGAGCGTGCTTTTTTCCATTTCCAATGTGCTCGTTCAATCGGCGGTAAACTCGTTTGGGACCACCATGGTGGCAGCCAATGCTGCTTCTTCCAATGTGGAAAGCCTAGTGGCTACGCCCATGAATGCTTATTACCAAGCCGCCATTACGTTCACAGGGCACAGCATGGGAGCAGAAGACTACGACCGGATCGATCGGATCGCCAAGATCTCCGCTACCTTGGTGTTTGTCACATGGTTGGTCTTAGGCGGTATTACCCTCTTTTTTGGCCAGTCTCTCCTGGGCTTTTACACCAAGGATCCTCAGGTGGTTGAACTGGGTATGCGGCGCCTGATCGTGCTCATGACGTTTTACTTCTCCTGCGGGATCATGAACACGTTCCCGGGCTTAACCAGGGCCATGGGATACTCGGTGTTGCCCATGCTATCCACACTCGTGGGTGCCTGTTTGCTGCGCATATTGTGGCTGGTTACCGTCTTCCGCTGGTATCCGACTCAGACCGTACTGTTCGCTGTATATCCCGTGACTTGGACCATAGCCGGTCTGGGACAGGTGGCCAGCTTCTTCTATGCCCGCAGCCAAATACGCAAGCGCTCCGCCTCCTGTGAGCCTCGCGTTGAAGCAGCTGTCTAGCCCAGGAGGTGATACCCGTGATGAGATGTCCAGAGGATTACGTGGGCCGCTGGTTGTCTATTCTGTATCGTATGACCATGAGTCATGTGGCCCAAGAGCTGAAAGCTTACGGAATCGGCAGCGGCCAAGCTATGTTTCTCTTGGAGCTGTTCCACCGCGATGGCATGCGTCAAGAGGAGCTCTCTCGGCTGCTGAACATAGACGGTGCGAACACGACCCGTGCCATCACAAAGCTCGTTCAGGAAGGGTACGTGGTGCGGAGGCCGGACCCTGAGGACGGGCGCGCCTATCGGATCTATCTAACCGAAAAGGCCGTGGAGTTGAGAGCGGACCTCTGCGGGGTCCTGCGCAGATGGGATGATTACCTCTTGGCTGGCCTAACCCACACTGAAAAGGCGCTTTTTCTCCAGCTCCTCAAGAAGACGGGGCAGGCGGTGGCTGATACAGGCCGCTGCAGCAGCTGTGAGCTGAGCACGAGGTGTTCCTGATGGATCTGGCTTGACAGCGAAGAGGCACTGTGTTGAGATGGAGAGTAAATAAGCAGCGACGATGAAGAGACGGAGCCATAAAAGCGGCCTTGGCAGCGAGCCGGGGTGGATGCAAGCCCGGTAAGAGCCCTTTATGGGAGGACACCTTGGAGTTGCCATCTGACTGCAAAGGATGTGCCGGTTTCCACCGTTATCTGGACCGAAGATGCTTCTCTTAGCATAGCCATTGGGTGGCACAGCGATAATCTCGTCCCAAGCTGGACGAGTTTTTTGCTAAGAGGAGTGAACTAAGGTGACACCGCGCCACAGCGCCCCTAACCAAATCTGGTTAGGGGTCAGTTCATTTTTGGGAGAGATGAGTATGGAACGCACGCTGGTTAAGGACCTGCCCAGACATCTCAAAGAGGAGGTATTGATCAAAGGATGGGTTGAGCGAATCAGGGAGCTGAGTACAGTCACTTTTCTGATCCTCCGCGACCGAATCGGTAGGGTACAGGTGGCCGCTGACCCCGGTCTTTTCGCTCAAAGCAGGATTTCCACCGAGAGCGTGGTGGAAATGCGCGGCACGGTGACGCCCGAGCCTCGGGCCAAGGCAGGCTATGAGGTGATAGCAGAACGCATCACCGTGCTGGCTCACGCGGAGAACTTACCCATCAGCATTAACGGACCAGATCTCCAGGTACCGCCGGATCTTATTTTGGACAATCGCGTTCTCAGCCTCAGGCACGCACGCATCAACCCCATCTTCAAGATCCAAGCAGCTCTAGTGCACGGATTTCAAACCTTCCTCAACCAAGAAGGCTTTGTGCAGGTGTTTACTCCGAAGATCGTGGCCAGTGGTACGGAAGGGGGAAGCGAGCTCTTTTCTGTGCAGTACTTCGAGGAAAAGGCCTACCTTTGTCAAAGCCCGCAGTTTTACAAACAGATGCTGGTCGGGTCTGGCTATGAGCGAGTATACGAGGTGGGACACGTCTACCGTGCCGAAAAACACGCCACTTCCCGCCATCTCAATGAGTACGTGAGTCTCGACTTGGGGATGGGCTTCATTGACAGTGAACACGATATAATGGAGCTGGAAAACAGGCTCCTGGCCTATATGTTGGCCTATGTGGCAGAGCAGTGTCCGCAAGAGCTTGAGGCGCTAGGGGTAAGCCTTCCTGAAGTACCAAGCATACCTAAGATTCCCTTGGCGGAGGCACTGGCGGTACTGGAAAGGGAGTACGGTAAGCGGATGGAGACCCAGGACCTAGACCCAGAAGGCGAGAGGCTCCTCAGCCAGTATGTCAAGGAGAGAACGGGCAGCGAGTTTGTATTTGTCACCGATTACCCTTGGGAAAAGCGGCCTATGTATACCATGCCTAAAGCGGGGGGCCTGACCTGCAGTTTCGACCTCCTGTTCCGGGGCCTGGAGATCACGACTGGCGGCCAACGCATCCACACCTATGATCTGCTTACTGAGAACATCAGGCGAAAGGGCCTCGATCCCAACGCCTTTGCCTTCTATGTGCGCAACTTTGCCTTCGGGATTCCGCCTCACGGTGGCTTGGCCATCGGTCTCGAGCGGTTCACCGCGCAGCTCCTTGGCTTGGCCAATGTACGGCAGGCTAGCCTTTTTCCTCGGGATCGCCACCGGCTTATGCCGTAGGCCTGCAGGATACGGAAGCAGGAAAGGGGAATATCTCTGTAACGGAACTCAACTGCCTACAAGGAGGATGGATTATGCAGCGCTTTAGTGCCCGGGTGGCTGTGATTCTTCTGGCTTACGTTCTGCACCGCTTGGCCCGAGCGATCTTGGGTTTTTCCCTCTCCTCACTCACGGATTTCAGCGCGCGGGAACTCGCGGTTGATTTCGGCATATACAGCCTGTCGTTCATCGCGGCCCATTTTCTGATTCGCGCAGCCGCCAAGAAGCCTCCGACAGAGCAGTGATTTGGCTGAGGGAGGAATAGGATTGGCCTTCTGGTGGTTCATGTTCGTGGTGCTGGAGCTCATGCCGCTATCCCTGATCGTCCTAGGGCGCCTTTTCATGCTGCGGCCGCCCCGGAAGATCAACACCCGGTTTGGCTACCGCACTCCGCGGTCCATGAGCAATCAGGAAACCTGGGACTTCGCCCACCGCCACGCCGGCAGGCTGTGGTGGGTCATGGGGTGGCCCATGTTGGTGGCGTCGGCCTTTGTTATGCTGCTCTTTCGTGGCGGCGATACAGAGTCCATTGGCCGGGCGAGCTTGGCTCTCCTTGCAGCCCAGGCTGTCTGCGTGCTCTTTGTGTTTTATCCTACGGAAAAAGCGCTGCGTAGGGAGTTTGATGAGCAAGGGCGCAGAAGAGTGAAGTGAGAGCATAAGGGAGGATTTCTCGTTCGGCAGAAGAAATGTAAGGGGCAAAATTCCAACAGGGAAGTGGTGCCGTGAGACTGACTTGGCATGAAGGTATTGACAGCTTTTTGCAGGAGACTTTGGTTCACCTGGAGCAGGATGAGGCCAAAAACAACCTTCTGCTGGGCATCGCCTTGGCTGTGGAACGCAACCCCAGCCTTTTCCAGGAAGTAGTCCTCGTGACGGTTGGGGATGGAGAGAACCTGCTTCTCGCAGGACTGATGACGGTCCCTGCCAACTTGATCCTTTACGCGGTTTCAGATGCACCAGCGGAGGAAGGTTTGTTCTGCCTGGCTCAGGGAATGTGGGAAAGGCGAGTCCAGCTTCCCGGGGTGGTCGGGCCTAAGGAAATTGCGGAGCGCTTCTCGTCCCTGTGGTCAGACCTCAATTGCTGCCGTGCCGAGCTGGATATGCCCATGCGCGTCTATGAGCTGCGGGAAGTGAACCGTGACGTGATCGGAGAAGGCCTGCTGCGGACTGCCCAAGAGGCTGATTTGGATTGGGTCATTCGTGCTATGGCTTCCTTTGAGGAGGATAGCGGTTTATCAAACGCGCCAGAACCTGAGCGCATCACGCGTTTAGCTCGCAGGCTGGTGGCCAGGCAGTCCTTGTACCTGTGGGAACACGACGGCAGAGTTGTCTCCATGGCAGCCAAGGTCCGCCCCACCCGGCATGGGATATCCGTGAATCACGTCTACACACCCCGGGAGCTGAGGCGGCGCGGCTATGGCACAAGCTGCGTGGCGGCCTTGAGCCAGCTGCTCTTGGATTCTGGATATGAATTCTGTACTCTGTTTGCCGATTTGAACAACCCCACTTCGAACAGCATCTATCGGCGCATCGGCTACAAACCCATTGGCGACTTTAGCGGCTATCGCTTTACAGGAGGAACTCCATGATCATCAGTGCCAGCCGCCGCACAGATATTCCGGCCTTTTACACCAGGTGGCTGCTGGCGCGCCTGCGGGAAGGATTTGTGTATGTGCGCAATCCGTTCCGCTATCATCAGATCAGCCGGGTCAGCCTCGACCCCGAGATGGTTGACTGCATCGTGTTCTGGACTAAGAATCCTGCTCCTTTACTGCCCCATCTCCAGACTTTGGAGGATATGGGGTACAGTTATTATTTCCAATTCACCTTGACCCCCTATGAGCAGAGGATAGAGAAAAACCTGCCGTCCAAGGCTGTGTTGGTGCGTACCTTTCAGAAACTGGCCGAGCGAGTCGGTCCCAAGCGCATTGTCTGGCGCTATGATCCTATCATTCTCACCCCAGAGCTATCCATCGCTCAGCATGTGCGCCTGTTTGCCCAACTTGCCGAGGCACTTCGCGGCATCTGCGAGCGCTGCGTGATCAGCTTTCTCGATCTCTACACCAAGACCAAGCGCAATACCAAGGATCTCGGACTGCTGCCCATCACTGAACAGGACATGCAGCTTTTAGGCAGGGAGCTGTCGGCCGTGGCCCATATGTTCAACCTTCAGTTGTCGACCTGTGCCGAAGAGGTCGACTTAAGCCAGTGGGGCATTACTCACGGTAAGTGCATCGACGGGGACTTGATAGAGCGGATAACCGGCAGGCCCCTTAAGCCAAAGAAAGACAGGAATCAACGGGCCAACTGCGGGTGCGTTGAGAGTGTAGACATCGGTGCCTACGACACCTGCCTGCACCAGTGCTTGTACTGCTACGCCAACGCCAACCACCGCTCAGCCCAGAAGCGCTGGGCAGAACATGACCCGGCGTCCCCGCTGCTGGTGGGATGTGTCACTCAGGATGATACAGTGTTCGTGCGCGGCGGGCCCGCGGTAAGACAGTTGTAAAAGGGCAGAATCGAGTAGGTAGCCGCTAGGTGATCAGCCTAGCGGCTTTCCTCTCACCGAACGGTGCGTACGGGCCACGTACACCGCTCCTGAAGAATCTACCGCCGTTCGT
>ERZ773359.4145-NODE-4145-length-15591-cov-10.078463_pt1 | contig 15591 bp, 15 predicted proteins | sample MGYA00374955_ERZ773359 | MGnify/ENA primary metagenome ERZ773359 (study PRJEB29098, sample SAMN04486028) | biogas fermenter metagenome | study: EMG produced TPA metagenomics assembly of the Biogas fermentation microbial communities from Germany - Plant 4 DNA1... | reverse complement strand
CTAATGAAATAGTTCTTCCCATCCTCATCATGAGTTACATGGCTGAAGGTGCTATGTTAGAATTAGCTGACTTGAATGCCTTAAAACTGCTTCTAGTAAATAATCAATGGACTTTTATTACAGCCTTAAATTTTATGTTATTCTCCTTGCTCCATTTTCCCTGCGGCACCACCCTTTTAACCATTAAGAATGAAACAGGCAGTATGAAATGGACTATTTTCACCTTTTTATTTACTACCAGCATAGCCATTTTAGTCACCTTCTTAACCAATACCTTCTACAAAATAATTATATGATAAGTAAAAAAATGGTCTCTTTTAAATTTGAGACCATTTATAATTCATTTTTTATCATTTCAGCATAGCTTTCCCTTTTTACAATTAGCCTATCCACACCATCTTTAATCATGACTACAGCTGGTTTAGGTATTTTATTATAATTACTTGCCATGGAGTAATTATAAGCACCAGTAGATAAAATGGCTAAAATATCACCAGCTTCTACTTGGGGTACCTTTAAATCCCAAATCAATATATCTCCCGATTCACAACATTTGCCAGCTATAGTAACCACTTCGGTAGCTTCCTCATTAGCTTTATTTGCTATTATGCCCTTATATTTTGCCTGGTATAGACTGGGCCTAGGGTTATCGGTCATACCTCCATCTACACTAACGTAAGTTCTAACTCCAGGTATCCTCTTGATGGAGCCGATTGTATATAGGGTGATGCCTGCCTCCCCAACAATCCATCTTCCAGGTTCGATTATAACCTTTGGTCTTTTTAATTTATATTTACTACAATTTGTTTCTATCTCTTCCATAGCAGCATCCGTAAAATAGGAAATAGGCCTTCTTTCATCGTCGTCGGTGTATTTAATTCCATAGCCCCCTCCTATATTTAATTCCTCAGTAATAAAGCCGTACCTAGATTTGGCTTCCTTCATTAACTTAATGGTATTTTCAATTGCTTTCTTATAATTTTTATTGTGTAATATCTGAGAGCCAATATGAAAGTGGAAGCCTAATAGATTTATATAGGGTAGATTTAAGGCCTTTTCTATAGCTTCAAAAATAATTCCCTGACTTAAGGGAATTCCAAATTTAGAATCCAGCTGTCCCGTTTGAATATACCTATGAGTATTGCTTTCTACTTCCGGAGTAACTCTAAAGAGTATATTTGCTTTTTTATTATACTTTTTGGTTATATGGTTCAATAATGAAAGCTCATATAAATTATCTACTATTATTCTTCCAACTCCGTATTGAACTGCCATTTCCAATTCTTCTTCCGTTTTATTATTGCCGTGGAAAATAATCTTTTCAGCTGGAAAATCCACTTCCATAGCTGTATATAGCTCTCCTCCAGACACTATATCTATTCCAAAATTCTCCCTTTTTATAATTCTTGCCATCTCCTTAGTCAAAAAAGCCTTACTAGCATAAAAGGCTTCTGTATTCTTATATTTTTCTAAAAAATTTGTCCTAATTTCACGGATTCTATCTAAAATTATATTTTCAGACATAACGTATAAGGGTGTTTTGTATTTATTAGCTAGATATACTGTATCAACTCCAGCAAAATAAAAATTTGTCATGATGATCCGTCCTTTCAAATATTAATAAATTTTTTTCACATAATAATTACTAGCAATAATCATACCAATTAAAATGCTTATATTCCTCGCTAATAATACGAAATTTTATCCATTTATTCCCGCTTTTCGTACAGCTTATATTATATCAAAGCTATAAGCGTTTAAATTATAAGTTTTCCTGCTATTCGTACTATATTCCCTTTTTCCGAATCATCATTTAACTTTTAATTTCTTTTTATGGTCTATTTAGCTATTTGACCCACTATTGCATAAATTTACTTGGTTTATCTTTGCATTTTCTACACATAATACTACTACAATTTCATATAAAATAAACAAAAATTAATATCCAAGAAAGGAGTGAATGTAATGGCTAATAACAAAACTGGTTCCAATAGAATTTTAGTACCAGAAGCTCGACAAGCTTTAGACCAAATGAAATTAGAAATCGCTTCAGAACTTGGTTTATCAAACTATAATACAATAGACAAAGGAAATCTACCATCTAGACAAAATGGATACGTTGGTGGATATATGACGAAAAGATTAGTTGAAATGGCGCAACAAAACATGACTGGAGGAACTACAACTAGGTAAGTTTTATATTAAAAGGCAGGTAATTACCTGCCTTTTAAAATTATCAACGTTTTAGTCCATTAATATGATATCTAATTCCTCATAGATTTGATGCCCTATTGTATCGGTTAATTCTAAATTATTATCTTTTAAATATTGGATTAGAGCATGTTTCATCCCTTCTCCATATACCCCATCTAAGGCTCCCGTATAATAGCCTTTTAACTTCAATCTTTTTTGAACTTCCATTACATCTGCCCCTCTATCTCCAGGTCTAAGGTTTCTAAAGCCATGGCCAAAGGGCCCATAATCCCCGCTTATAATGGCTACAGTGGTATTAAAATCTACTATGTCATAAAGCTCTTCTATATCTGTATTCCTCATCCTTACACAGCCAGCCGATGCATTGAATCCAATGGAACCCGGCTTATTAGTGCCATGTATCCCATATTTCCCCCAAGGCACATCTAAGCCTATCCATCTGGAGCCAAAGCCACCGCCCCATTTTGCCTTTTCTATTACCTTAAAAGTTCCTAAGGGAGTAGGAGTTTCAGGCTTTCCCGTAGCTACTACGTAGGATTTTATTGTCCTATTTGTGGATAGGTCTATAACTGAAAGCCTCTTTTTATCTACTTCTATTAGTATTGCAATATTATCCTTATCTATTTTCAAATAAGTATCCTTGTTTTCAGGCCTCTTAGCTCTTTGTACTAAGAAAATATGTATATAATTCCCTATTACGATGACCATAAGCACTAGAATAAATAATAGAAGAATAGTCTTTATTCGCCTATTCATTGTCTATCCCCCCTATGTACTATTTATATGCATATACAAAATAATTAAAACTTTTCAAAATCATTTTAACGAAAAAAGAGAGTAGCACTAATGCTACTCTCTAACATAATATGTACACATAAAGTTAATCTATTTCACTAGATTAACTTTATTACCCTTCTGGTGTGTAGGGCTTGTAAATTTCATATATGGAGAAATTTTCCTTACTCAACAGTTTTACTATAGCAGGTATCTGCTGGACGCTTATATTCAACTCTATACCATTATATTTTAGTACCATATCATCTGCCTCGACTAGGTTGGATTGAAGTATTGCATCTACAATCCTATTTCCCGTTTCAGGCAAGTTCATCCCGCCTATCATAAAAAAGATCTTATGCTTTTCATCTGAGTAATCTTGTGGATCCAATCTGTTTATTAACAATATCTTATTCATAATCGAGCTCCTCGCATATATTTTAAAACTTTTAAACTAAAGCCTTATTATAATTACTTTATTATTTTTTAAGTCATTGAATTTTCACTCCCTTATCAATGGTACACTCCCCGTAAAAAATCTTTTATTTTTTTAATTACCCATTTAAAATTAAATATTCACCTTTTCTAATAATTTATTTTATATAAAAATGACTGCTTTTGCAAATCCAATGCTTTTAATTGACTTCATCTGCTATAATGGATATATATTAATTAGTAACTATTCAGTTTTTTCGGAGGTAAATTATATGAAAAATTATATAGATCAATTATTAAAATGTATACTGTTTAAGGATATGGATAAGAATGAAGTGCTTAAGGTGTTAGAAAAGGTACCTTACCAAATTGTCGAATATAATAGGAATGAAGTTATTGCTATAGAGGGAGATAGCTGTAATAGTCTAGGGATTATACTCAAGGGAAAAATAGAAATCCAGAAAGTATTTCCATCTGGTCAGGTGATGACTATAAACATATTTGAGGAAGGAAATGTGTTTGGCGAGTCTTTAGTCTTTTCAAAAAAACATACCTATCCCGCAACAATTACTGCCATAGAAAAAGCAAAGATAATGTTTATAGAAAAGGAGAGTATAGTTAAACTGTGCATGTTGAATTCTAAGGTGCTTACCAATTTTGTCTCCGTATTATCAGAAAGGATTTTAATGTTAAACAAAAGAATCACCAATCTAAGCCAAGATTCCATAAGGAAAAAAATTGCCAATTACCTACTAGAGGAATACAAAAATCAAGGAAGCACTACCTTAAACATACCCCTTACAAGAAAGAGGATGGCAGAACTTTTAAATATTCCGAGGCCCTCCCTATCTAGAGAATTAGGGGCTATGAAGGATGAAGGTATAATCCAACTCGATAAAAACATAATAGAAATAGTAGATATTCAGCTATTAGAAGCTATTCTTTTTGACTAATTGGCAAAGTAGACAAAGTAATACAATCAAATTGCTTTGTCTACTCTTAAGGCATCATTTTAAAATAGGATTCGATTAATTCCCTAGCTGCCATTATATTTTTATCTACAACTTTCCTTACCCTAGTAGGTTTTTGTGTTAGTATAACTATTTTATCTCCCAATTCTAAAGCTTCTTCTATATTATGGGTTACCAAAATACAAGTTTTATTTTCCACACTTCTTAACTCTTTAAAAAACTCTATTACAAGGGACTTACTCTTTACATCTAATGATTTAAAGGGCTCATCCATTAATAATACACTAGAAGGATATAAGAAGGCTCTCAATATACTTACCCTCTGCTTCATTCCACCGCTTAAGTCCTTTGGATAATAGTATTTATACTCTTCTAAACTGACCAGCTTCAAGTATTTATCTATTATTATTTCTATTTGGTTTTTATCCACATTCCCCTTTAATACGAATTCTAAGTTTTCCTTTACATTTTTCCACTTGATAAGCCTATCCTCTTGAAAAACATAGGATATCCTTTCATCATCAAAACCAACTATTTGGCCTGAATCCATTGGGATTAGACCTGCTATGATATTTAATAAGGTAGTTTTGCCACATCCCGAAGGTCCTAATATACAGGTAGTCTTATTGGGTTCAAAATCTATGGTTACCTTATCTAATACCTTCAAGTCTCCGTAATATTTGATTATTCCTTCTACTTTATATGCCATATTATCCCTTCCATCTATTGATATGGAGTATATTATCCAGTCTGTTCAATAGGCCTTCCAAGAATTTTGAGATCAATAGTATTATTATAATCCAGGCAAAGACTGCTGGAGTGTTTAGGTAGGTTTTCTCCAACTGGAGACTGCTACCTATTCCATAGTTAGGCTGTGATAAAGCCTCCCCTGCTATTACCATTTTTAAGTTAAGCCCTAGGGTAGATGAAAATACGCTGTTCAAGCTGTATAATATGTTGGGAATATATATATCCTTTATAACATGGATTCTATCTACCTTATAAAGCTCAGCCATCTCAATTATGTTCTTATCCACATTCCCAATTCCCTTCAATACGGATTCATATAGTATGGGAAACACCATAATAAAGCCTACAAATAGAGGAACTACTTCATTATCCAACCATATAAGGGCCAATATGATTATGGCCATAGTTGGCACCGAACTTAAAAAATTAACTATGGGAAGCATTATGTATAAAATTACCTTAAATACACTTGCCAAAACCCCAATAAGTATAGCTAAAATAAGTGAGATGGTAAAGCCTACTAAAGTCCTAATCAACGAATATCTTATGACATTAAAAAAGTATGGTCCCCTAATTATATCTATTAGGCTTGTTATAGTGCTCTTAATGGTAGGGAATATTACCTCATTATCCACTATTCTAGACACTATTATCCAAAAGATTATTATAATAATTTTAGAGATAATGACCAATTTACTACTTTTCAAAGAATATATCCTCATCAGGTATTTTTCCTCCTATGAAATCGGGTGCAAAATCCATTATAGCTTCAAAATAGATTCTATACTCCTCCTTGCTATCTCCTATGGGAGAGGAAGCTAAATTAATCCTTTCAATGCCATTTATAACTGCTTCCTTGCCAACACCTAACTCTAACTCCTCACAAATAGTCCCTAATTCTTCTGGCTTGTCCTTTGCCCAATTGATGCTATCTTCATATAGTTTAATAAGCTCATCGACAAATTCTCTATTGTTTTCAATTAGTTCTGATTTGATTATTAGGCTAGCCTGAGGATATCCACCTTTAGTTCCAGTTATATGTCTCCATTCCTCATTTAAATCTAATACTACCCTGGCATCCTCCTTCATGGCCAATATGTTGGTTGCCAAGGGTTCTGGAAGAAGGGCTAAATTCGATTTTCCACTCAAAAAAGCTGGTCCTACTTCTGAAGCTGCATTTAAGTAGATGATTTTTACGTCCTCATCTGGCTGAATCCCATTTTTAGACAGGACAAACCTAAGTACTAAATCGGGGGTAAGCCCTTTGCCAAAGGCGTATATTTCTCTTCCTCTCAAATCTTCAAATCCTTTTACATCTTCAGTGCTAAGGATATATATGCTGCCCCAGTTAGCGGTGCCAACCAATTTATAGGAAAGCCCCTTATTATATGCTTGAGCAGCTAAGTTGGAAGGCACTATAGCTATATCCGCTTCCTCCTTTAATATCTTTGTAACTAATAAATCTGGCGTTTTTTGTATTTCAAAATCGATATTGCTATTCCCAGCTATAGTGGGGTTATCCTTTATAAGTTTAGCAAGGGTCAAAGCTGGAATTCCATCCCTAAAGCAAAATTTTATGGTTGCAGGTTCTTTAGCTCCTTGCTTACAGCCAACTATAAGAGTAATTAGAATGACGACGATTAGTAATATTGAATACTTTTTTTCCATCCCAAACACCTCCAACTTAATATTATACCATATAATCACATAACACTTGCCTGCTTTTTTTACTATAGTCCTCTTCAATCCTCTGATGTAAAAAACCCATCTCTTTCTAAAAATAAAGGGATGGGTTTTTTTATTTGGCTTATACTTATTATATTAAAAATATTCCCACTATAGTAGTAACTATCAATCCAATCATTACAGGCTTGAAGTTTTTCCTAGTCAGTTCAAAGGGGTCCACATTACATATTGCTGCTGCCGGTATAACTGCCCAAGGAATTAGCGTACCACCACCAATCCATATAGCTGCAATTTGACCTAAGGTTGCCAAAGTACCCAATCCCTTACCAAGAGCCACCGAGAAAAGCCTTGCAACAGAACCTGCTAAAGCCAAACCGGAAAACCCTGAACCATCTAAGCCTGTTATGGCTCCTACAGATGTTAAGGTAAAGGCACCAACTCCCGCATTTAATGGCACCTTATTGGCTAAAGCCAAACCTAAGTCGTTTACAATACCCTGGGAACTAACAGGAAGAAAATCGCCAATAACCTCCGAAAAGCCCTCTCCACCTAGATAGAAGAAAGCTGCTATTGGGATGATGGGACCAAAGATCTGGAATCCAAATTTAAGGCCTTCTATTAGATGGGCTGTTATCTCCTCTAACATTTTTCCTCTATAGCTTGATGCTGATACCAATATGAGTATGAATATGGCAGTTCCGCCAATTAAAGCGGTTGCTTCTCCTCCTTGTAGATTAGTTAACAACATTATTATTACGCACAAGAGAAATAGAATGGGAATAAATATTGAATAGAATTTTCTTATTTTGGGTGGTAGCAATACTTCTGATTTAACTGTTTCTTTTTTATCATCCTTTATATTCTCTTGATAGCCTAAATTACCTTTTTTCAAATCCCTTTTTAATAATATAAAGGCAGTAAGGGTCGTGGTTATTCCCATTACAAAGATAAGTGGAATACTGGAAGATATTAATTCTCCCACAGGCATTCCTGCTGCATCTGCTGTTAGTTTAGGGGCACCTTGGATTATAAAGTCTCCAGATAAGGCTAATCCATGCCCAAAAAGATTCATAGTCATGGCAACCCCAAGGGCTGGTAACCCCACTTCTACTGCTACTGGTAGTAAAACTGCTCCTAATAGGGCAACTGCTGGGGAAGGCCAGAAAAACCAGGAAATAATCATCATTAATATACCAATTATCCAATAGGCTAAAGTAGGGGTTTTAATTAGTTTTGCAAAAGGAGAAACCATTTCCTGACTGATGCCAGTCTTTGTTAAAAGGGAACTCATACCAACTATTATGGAGATGATCAATATGGTTCCTAGTAGCTCTACTATGGCAAAGATGAAGCTGTTAAATATGCTCATAGCTGAATAGGATAAGGATTTGGTAGCAACAAAAGATAAGGTGAATATTCCTATTATACAGATAAGACTGGTATCCCTTTTCTTAACCATAAAAACCAATACTAAAAAGGTAAAAATAACGTATATCCAGTGTAACAAATTCAATTGGACCTGCATAATACTCCCTCCTACAAAATTTGTTTATACTACCTAGATATGCAGGAGGAAGTATTATGTTAATAATTATTTAGCCAAGTTTAAAGCCTTTATAGAGGCATAGATAAATATTAGTCCAATGATAAATCCCATGACCACGTCAGTTGGCCAATGGACACCTAAGTAGATTCTTGAAAAACCGATTAAAAATATAGTTAAGGAGTTGAGAATCCATAAAATAGTCCTTAGCTTCTTGTTATGGATTTTTCTAGTTATTAAAAAGGTCATGGCGGTATAAAAGGTCATAGAAACCATAGAATGACCACTGGGGAAACTGTATCCCCCTTGTTCTATCAGAAAATATTTTATTGGCCTGCTCCTTAGGAATATATTTTTAAGGGTAAAATTTAGCCCATAGGAACCGAGGGTGGACAGGAGTAATAAAATAAGTTCTTTTTTCTTTTTTCTTCTTTGCATATACAAAAGTATAACAGTTCCTATAAAAGCTAAGAAGTATACAGAACCTAAATGGGTGATTTTCCCCATAATATTTATGCCTAAAGGTGTAGTTCTGTTGTGGACATATTCCATAATCCTTTCATCGAATAGTATTCCTTCCTCTGATTTTCTAACCATTAATCCTAAAACTAGACATAAGATTATAGATATAATACTTAATACAATGAATTTTTTGTTTTTCATAACTCCTCCAACTAAATAAGAAGATAGCAATAAAATGCTATCTTCTCTTTCTTCTTGGCGGGGCCATATGTATTGCCCTATCGTCTAAACCATGAACAGCTTCCATGAAAGCCTCACTTAAGGTTGGGTGTGCATGTATTGTCCTGGTGATGCTGTCTACATCCATGCCATTGGCTATGGCTAAAGCTCCTTCATGGATTAAATCGTTAGCATGGGGACCTAATATAGTAACACCCAGAATCTTATTATCTTCCTCAGAAGCAAATACCTTTATAAAGCCTTCTCCTTCACCTAAGGATAGAGCCTTTCCATTAGCAGCAAATAGGAATTTGCTCACCTTATAATCGATTCCCTTTTCCTTTAGTTCCTCTTCAGTCAAGCCTACGAAGGCTACCTCAGGTAATGTAAATACACAGTTAGGATATACATCTAAATTGATATCTGGATTAAGTCCCATTATCTTTTCCATTACATATACGCCTTGAGCTGAGGCCACGTGTGCTAACTGGATACCCAAGTTATTTACATCTCCTATGGCATAAATACCCTTGACTGTAGTTTCAAAGTTTTCGTCTACTTTGATTCCGCTATCATCATACTCTATGCCAATTTGGTCTAAATTTAATCCCTCAACTACAGGACCCCTACCAGATGCAATTAAGACCTTGTCCCCTACTACTTCGATTTCTTCATCCTTATTCTTATACCTGGCGATAACCTTTAACTTGTCCCCTTCCTTTACAATTTCCTTAGCTCTTATATCCACATAGGTTTCCATTCCCTGTTTTTTGAAGAACATGGGTAATCTTCTGGTTATCTCCATATCTACATTCTTTAATATTCTGGAGGCAAGGAGTATTACCTTTGAGCCTAATTCCTGATATATGCTTGCAAACTCTAGTCCTATTACTCCTCCACCTATGACGATGAGGGTTTCGGGTATTTCTTCCATCTCTAAAAGGTCATCGCTAGTTATAACCCCTTCCAAGTCTATCCCTTTTGTTTCCGTCATGGTTGGTTTTGACCCGGTGGCAATGACTATATTATCTACCGTTATTTCACGGGTATTTCCATCTTTTAAATTAACTAGTACAGTTTTCTCATCTTTAATTTGGGCTTTTCCAGGAATAAATTCTATGTTTTTATAAGAGGATAATAGCTTTTCAATACCTTTAACTAGCTGGCTTACTACCTTGTTCTTTCTTTCCTGTAGGGCTTTTCCATCTAGTCTGTAATTTTCTATGGTTATTCCAAACTCTCCTGCCCTTCTTAGGTTTTGCATTATTTCTGCATTTCTAAAAAGGGTTTTAGTGGGGATACAGCCTCGATTGAGGCATGTCCCCCCTACTTCTCTATCCTCAATTAAATATATATTTCCACCCAGCTGAGCTCCTCTTATTGCTGCTACATAGCCTCCTGGACCTGCACCAATTACCGCAATATTTTTAGTCAACTATTACACCTACCCTTCATACCTTAGTACAGGATTTCTAGCTGCCTGAGTTTCGTTTACTCTCTTAACTGGAGTGTTATGAGGCGCTTCTTTTAGGAGTTCTGGATTTTCTTTAGCTTCTTCTGCAATCTTAATCAGTACATCTGCAAATTCATCCAGAGTTTCTTTGCTCTCACTTTCTGTTGGCTCAACCATGAGGGCTTCTCTAACTATTAATGGGAAGTAAACTGTTGGTGGATGGTAGCCATAATCGAGTAGTCTCTTAGCTACATCTAGTGTTGTAACTTCTGATAAGTTGCCCTTTAGTCCAGCCGCAACGAACTCATGCTTAAATATAGCATTCTCTGCTGGTAGGTTATAGTGTTCTTTTAATCTCTTAGCTAGATAGTTAGCATTAAGAACAGCCATGTCGCTTACTCTGTTCAGTCCATCTTTACCCATAGTTAATATATAGGTATAGGCTCTTATTAGTATGCTGAAGTGGCCATAGAAATCCTTTACTCTACCAACGGAATGTGGTATATCATAGTTTAGATAATATCTATCTCCCTCTTTTTCAACTGTAGGGGTTGGTAGATAGTCTAAAAGGATTTTCTTAACGCCAACTGGTCCACTACCTGGCCCTCCCCCACCATGTGGAGTAGAGAAGGTTTTATGAAGATTGAAGTGGACTACGTCAAATCCCATATCTCCTGGCCTAACTTTTCCTAGGATAGCATTGGCATTAGCGCCATCGTAGTACAATAGCCCACCAGCGTCATGGACTAGATCTGCTATCTCACAAATTTCTCTTTCAAATAGACCAAGAGTATTTGGATTGGTTAACATTAAACCAGCTACTTCATCGCTTAAAGCAGCTTTTAAACTTTCTATATCTACAAGACCTTCTTCTGTTGACTTAATCTCAATGGTGTCGAAACCTGCCATTACAGCTGAGGCTGGGTTTGTACCGTGAGCAGAGTCTGGTACTATTATCTTAGTTCTCTTAGTATCTCCTCTATGCTCATGATAGGCTTTTATAAGCATTAAACCAGTAAGCTCACCATGAGCCCCTGCAGCGGGTTGTAAAGTCATCTTATCCATTCCTGATATTTCACATAGGGCTTTGTCTAATTCATACATTAGCTTTAAAGCCCCTTGTACCGTTTCCTCTGGCTGAAGTGGATGGATGTTTTTAAATCCATCTAAATTTGCCATGTCCTCGTTTATCTTTGGATTGTATTTCATGGTACAGGATCCTAATGGATAGAATCCAGTATCTACACCAAAGTTCTTATTTGATAAATTAGTAAAATGTCTTATTATATCAACTTCACTTACTTCTGGAAGGTTCAATTCTTCATCATTAAGGTATTCACCAGGAATAAGTTCTTCTAAGGCTACTTCGTCTACATCGATTTCTGGAAGCCTATAGGCTTTTCTTCCCGGTTTGGATAGTTCGAATATTAGTTTGTTATACTTTCCAGCTCTCATTTTATCCCCTCCAATACAGCACTTAATTTATCAATCTCTTCCTTAGTTCTCTTCTCTGTAACTGCGAAGAGCACTCCATTTTTATATTGGGGATAATCTGGTTCTAATGAATGGCCTCCTAATATATTCTCTTTTAATAATCCTTTCCTAATGTCTTCAGCAGCCACATCGCTAGTTACTGCAAATTCCTTGAAGAAAGGCTTATCGAATAAAGGCTTATATTTACCAGATTTAGTTATCTGTTTCATTGCATAATGAGCCTTTTGGGTTGCTAAAGTAGCTACTTCTCTTAACCCTTTCTTACCCAATGTGACCAGGTATACAGTTGCAGCTAAGGTATTTAAACCTTGGTTAGAGCAGATATTGGAAGTGGCTTTTTCCCTTCTTATATGCTGTTCTCTAGCTTGAAGGGTTAATACAAAGGCCCTATTTCCATCTTCATCTACAGTTTGACCTACTATTCTTCCTGGTAATTTTCTCATTTGCTTCTTATTTACCGCTATAAAGCCAAGATATGGTCCACCAAACTGTAGTGGAACACCTAACGGTTGACCTTCTCCTACTACTATGTCTGCTCCCAAATCACCAGGGGCTTTTAATATTCCTAATGATATTGGGTCTACACTGGTTATAAATAGGGTTTTCTTATCGCTATGTACTATTTCTTCAATAGCTTCTAAATCTTCTATTATACCAAAGTAATTAGGATTCTGAACTATTACAGCTGCTGTTTTATCTGTTACTGAAGCTTTTAACTTTTCTAGGTCTGTTACTCCCATTTCTTCATCTATCTCAATTACTTCTATGCCTTGAAGGTGGGCATAGGTCTTTAGGATTTCTCTTGCTTGAGGATTTACGGTTTTGGATATAAGTATTTGATTTCTTCTTGTAATATTAACAGCCATGAAGGCTGCCTCAGCAATTGCTGTGCCGCCATCGTATAATGAAGCATTAGATACATCCATGCCCGTTAGATTGGCTATTAAGGTTTGGTACTCAAATATATATTGTAAAGTACCTTGGCTTATTTCTGCCTGATATGGGGTGTAGGATGTATAGAATTCACTTCTTGATATTACATGGCCGACTATTGAAGGGATGTAATGGTCGTATGCTCCAGCTCCCAGAAAACATGTTAATTGGGTTGTAGAAAGATTTTCATTTGATAAACCTATTATATGTCTACGAACTTCCATTTCCGACATGGATGGCTTTAAATCCAGCTCTCTATTCAATCTAACATTTTCCGGTATATCGCTAAACAAGTCATCGACTGAGTCTACTCCAATGTACTCCAACATCCGCTTCTCATCTTCTTTAGTGTTTGGGATGTAAGGATACATTAATTATACCTCCTCATCTAGAAACTTTTCATACTCTTTGCTGTCCATTAATTCATCTAGTTGTGATTTATCTGTTAATTCAATTTTTACTATCCAAGCTTCGTATGGATCTTGGTTTATCAATTCTGGATCATCTAATAATTCTTCATTCACATCTATAACCCTGCCATCTACAGGCATATAAACATCAGCTGCAGCTTTAACTGATTCTACAGCAGCAAAGGCTTCTTCCTTCTCAAATTCATCATCAACTTCTGGCAATTCTACGTAAACGATATCCCCTAATTGATCTTGAGCAAAATCACTTAAACCTATGGTAGCTTCGTCTCCCTCAACTTTTAACCATTCATGATCCTTAGTATAATATAATCCTTCTACAATTTTCATTTATTAACCCTCCTTAAATTTATTTTTATTAATTATTTATTTGTTCTTCAAGAACTTTCTACTAATTACCTTAGCCTTAACCGGCTTATTTCTAATCATTATATCGATTTCATTTCCTATTTCAGTTTCGTTAATGTCGATTAAAGCGTTTCCAATACTCTTCTTTAAAGTTGGTGACATGTATCCTGTAGTTACATGCCCTATTTTTTTGCCATCTTTATGCACTTCATAGCCTTCTCTTGGAATTCCTCTTCCTAATAATTCAAAACCTACCACTTTTCTTGTTAATCCTTCATCCCACTGTTTCTTTAAAGCTTCTTTTCCAATGAAGTCCTCTTCCTTTTCAAATTTAACGAAGAACTTCAAGCCACCTTCTAATGGATTGATGTCCTCAGATATTTCATTTCCATATAAAGGCATTCCTGCTTCAAATCTAAGAGTATCTCTACAGCCTAATCCACAAGGCTTAAGTCCGTCTTCTTTGCCTTTTTCTAATAGAGCATTCCAAATCTTTACTATGTCTTCTGCTGGTGCATATATTTCAAATCCATCTTCTCCAGTATAACCAGTACGGGATACCATGCACTCTATTCCTAACATATCAACTTTTGGTTCAAAATAAAAAGGTTTAATACTTGATAAATCAAAATCGGTAAGCTTTTGTAGTATCTTTTCAGAGTTAGGCCCTTGTATAGCCACCTCTCCTATTTGGTCTGACTTATTTTCGATGATGATATTAAAGTCTTTCTTATTATCGATCATCCATTTGAAATCCTTATCCGTATTTGCAGCATTCACAACTAAAATATACTCATCATCTTCTAGCTTATAAATCAAGAAGTCGTCAACTACTCCTCCGTCTGGATAGCAGAACATGGTGTAAATAGTTTGATTCTTCTCTACCTTTGAAATATCGTTTGTACATAAGTATTGTAGGTAAGCCAGCGCATCTTTTCCTTTCACTACTATCTGTCCCATATGGGATACATCAAATATTCCTGCTGCATTTCTTACTGCTTCGTGTTCTGGAATTAAACCTTCGTATTGTACTGGAAGGAACCACCCTGCATATTCAACAATCTTTCCCCCAAGCCTTACATGTTCATCGTAAAGCGGAGTCTTCTTTGCCACCATTTTACCACTCCTTCCTAAATTATACCCTTAAGCCTGCACATACTATATGTTACCCTAAAATTCCTTTTTATATCCCACATAACCATGATAAAAAGGAATTCCAAAAAAATTTCATCGTCTTTATTATACAAAAGAAAAATAAGTATTGCAATAATGTTATTAAATTAAGATGACAATTATGTGTTTTTTTTAACAAGCTTTCCAACAAAATAATCTCTTAATATAAAAACAATTTTAATTTATCCACTTTATCCACAATATTCACAATTTATAGTGGATAACTTATGTAAACATGAGCTATGTCAGAATTTGAAGGGATATAAGGTTTATCGTTTACATAATATTTTTTTATCCACATTCTTCTTTCCTATCCACAAGGATTATCCACATTTAATTATTCTCTTCCTATAATCGGCCAAATAGTACATTATTTTTCATATTAGGATAGTAAAATCCTAAGATAATAAAACTTAAAATTCTCCTATTTATGAGAAATTACAAAGCCTTGTAAGCTCTTGTCTAAAATTAAACCCGCCAAAGAATAATATTCTCTAACAGCTTTAGCTAGAAAATTTCATTTTATAAAAAAACCGTCAAAAGGTAAATACCTTTGACGGTTATCCGCTTTTGAAATATAAGTTTGTAATTATTAATAGTCCTCTTTCTAAGCTGCCACCAATTGTTCAGTTACAAATAAGTTTGCTCACGGAGTGACAAAGTTTGCTCGTGGAAAAATAAGGACAGTGATACGCAGGGTATAACCTA
>ERZ773359.4143-NODE-4143-length-15601-cov-4.878618_pt1 | contig 15601 bp, 12 predicted proteins | sample MGYA00374955_ERZ773359 | MGnify/ENA primary metagenome ERZ773359 (study PRJEB29098, sample SAMN04486028) | biogas fermenter metagenome | study: EMG produced TPA metagenomics assembly of the Biogas fermentation microbial communities from Germany - Plant 4 DNA1... | reverse complement strand
CTTCCCTTTTGGCCAGCGTTACATATAAATTTCCCGGACCCACAATTTTATCCACAGCCGGAATTGTTTTTGTGCCATAAGCCAGGGCAGCAATGGCCTGGGCGCCGCCGCATTTAAAAACGGCGTCTACTCCCGCCAGTTCCGCCGCTACCAGAGTATAAGGATTAACTGAACCGTCGGCATCCGGCGGAGTTACCAAGTATATTTCCTTAACACCGGCTACCCGGGCCGGAATTACCGTCATTAACACCGTGGACGGGTACGCAGCACTGCCCCCGGGAATATAAGCGCCCACCCGCTCCAAAGGAGTAACCCGTACGCCCAGCACGCTACCGTCCGGGCGGGAATCAAACCAGGATTGCCGCACTTGCTGCCGGTGAAAAGTCCGGATATTTTCTGCCGCCTCTTTCAGGGCGGTCACAACTTTTTCCTCCACTTGTTTTTTGGCGACGGCAAATTCCTCGTCACTTACCTGTAACGTCTTTAAAACAGCACCGTCAAATTTTTCTGTATACCTAAAAACAGCCGCATCCCCTTCTTGGCACACAGCAGTCAAAATTTGCCGCACTGACGCCAATGCTTCAGGATAATCGTCAAAACGTTGCCGCGTAAAACCAGTCTGAAAACTTTGACCATCATAGATTCTTATCATCACCGCACCTCTTTTGCAAAGCTTTTTCCAACTGCTGTACCAAGGTCATGACCCGTTTCGCCTTAACCTGATAACTACCGGGATTAGCCACAAGACGTGCTGTAATCCGGGCTATTACTTCTGCTTCCACCAAATTATTTTCCCGCAAAGTTTTGCCTGTGGAAACCAAATCCACAATCACATCGGCCAAATTTAAAAGCGGTGCCAATTCAATGGAACCATGCAGCTTAATTATTTCCACCTGCCGTCCCTTTTTCAGATAGTGGCGTTTGGCAATGTTAGGGTACTTGGTGGCCACATAGGTGACGGTACCACCGCGGGTAAAATCAGTTTGGCCCGCTTTATGGGCGGCTGAAAGTCTGCAAGCGCCCAGCTTAAGATCCAACAATTCATACAATTCCTTTTCCTGTTCCCAAAGAATATCTTTACCCACCACACCCAAATCAGCAACACCATACTCCACATAAGTAGGAATATCAGTAGGTTTGGCCAGGATAAACTGCAGTTTTTCCGTTTCCAGGCGAAAAATAAGCTTTCTGGTATCACTTTCAATGGGGCTGCAGTTAATACCTGCCGCCGTAAACAATTCAAGGGTCGGCGGCAGAATGCGCCCTTTTGCCAAGGCAATGGTTAACCAGTCGTTGGCTGCCAGCATTATTCTTGCCCCCCGTCTAAATCGGCATCAATAATATCTTCACCTGCGCAGTACAACAGGCGGGTAGCACCCTTTTCCGTGCCGCTTTTAAAAGCTTCTTCATAAGTTGACTCCTGTAGGTCCACAATTACTACTGCCCCCTGCCGGCGCAGAATCTGAGCCGCCGCCACGGCTTTTTCCCGCCCGCTGTCGTTGTATGCCACAAAAAGCGGCTCCAAAAGTTCAGGCAATTTTCTTTGTCGTGTTAACACCGTTAAGAGATGATCCAAACTGACGGCAAAGCCTACCGCCGGTAGTTCACAGCCAAAATTGGCCAGCAGCCTGTCATAACGCCCGCCACCACAAAGCGGATAACCCAAACCGTTGGTATATCCTTCAAAAACCATGCCGGTGTAATAGTTCATCATGCGCACCATGCTAAGATCTATGGTGACAAACTGCGTCACCATGTAATCCTCCAGCACCGACCAAATCTCACGTAAAATCTCCAGCGGCTGTGCATCTGCTCCCGGCGGCAAAAGTGCCTGCGCTTTATCCAGGATTTCAACACCGCCACGTAGCAACGGGATTTGCATAATACTCTCTTTTGCCTGCCGGCTGATTTTAAGTTTTGATACCATTTCTTTTAAGGTAACAAAATCTTTTTTATTAAAAAGCTGTTTTACTTTTTCCACATCCTGCGGCAAAAGGTCGTATGCAGTCAGTAAGATTTCTAAAAAACCCACATGACCCAGGCAGAGCGTAAACTCATCTAAACCGGTTTTTTGCAAAACTTCTGCCGCCAATGCAATTACTTCTGCATCACTACCGGCTGTACCATCCCCCATCAGTTCAACGCCGGCCTGTGTCAATTCCCGCTGTTTTCCCTGCAGACCGGCGGCATAACGAAAGATTTCACCACTGTAACAAAGTCTTACCGGCAGCGGCCCTTCCGCAAAGTGCACCGCCACAACCCGGGCAATGGGTAAAGTAAAATCGGGCCGTAAAACTAACATCCTTCCCTGTTCATCAGGAAAACGGTAAACACTGTTTTCTAAACCGTCTTTTAAATCCGTCATAAAATTATCACTATATTCAAAAGCCGGTGTGGACACCTCTCGATATCCCCAACGGCTAAAGATTTGCTGAATCAACTCTTCCAGCTTTCTTTTTTGCCCCGCCAGATCGGGCAAAAGATCACGCACTCCTTCAGGAATTTGTATTCGTTGCAAAACCTCTGTCATGGGACCACACCTTTCTTTAACACATTAAAGTGGTAACGCATTAAAGAGTATAGCACGAGTTTTCTCCCCTGTCAATGCTTAATATCACCGGTCTCCCAATCATATTCACGGTAAACAGACTGCCCGCGCCAAACTTTTACGCGACGTGAAATGTTTGTAAACAGGCAAAGCAAACGATAGAGAACTTCAACCAGGGGATCTTTGATGGCATAATCAAAGGCCAGACTATTACCACGATAACGTTTTTCTTCTTTCAGACGCGCTTCCACGCTTGTCCCGGCAAAAGGAAGCACTTTACTTACCGGGTCCACTTTTGCCAGGTAAGCTTTTCCGGTAACGGCACGGACCTGCTGCAAAAACTGCATATTTTCCGCCAGTTCATTAAAACTTGTCCTGTCATCAAACATAATGAAGCCCATGGCCACAAAGATATCTAAATCAGCCAAAATTTTTAACGCCTTTAAATTTTCCTCCACCGTAGCATCTTTTTGAAAGCGATCCAGTACGGCTTGTGAACCAGATTCCACACCTAAAAAAACTTTGCGCAAGCCTGCCTTTTTTAAAAGCGTAAATAGTTCTTCTTCCACATCATTAACACGGCACTGGATACTAAACTGGATCTGCCAGCCCCTTGCCAAAATCCCTTCAGCTATTTCTTTGGCCCGCGCCCGCCCCCTGCCTTTACTGCCAATAAATTCAGCATCATTAAAGGCAAAATTCTTTACACCGTATTCCTTTTGCAGATATTCCATCTCCGCCAACACATCTCCGGCACTGCGCAGGCGCATTTTTGGTCCAAAACGGCTAAAAAAGGCATCGACACTACAGAAACTGCAACGGCCATAGCAGCCCCGTGAAGACAGGATGGAAGCACAACCTGTTTTCTCCAAAATTTGCGGTAAAGTATCCCGGGCCGGCCAGGGCAATTCATCCAGCTTGGCCGCACTGGGCCTGTCCGGAGACTCCCAAAGCGTAGCACCGGTGCGGCCTAAGAGCCCCGGCACTTTTTTGACATCACCGCCGGCAAAAAGAGTATGTACCAGTTCAGGCAGAGTTTCTTCACCCTCACCTTTTACGATATAATCAATTTCCGGGCATAGGGTCATTAACTCCTGTGCCGCAAAGGTGGGGTAAATACCTCCTACCACCAAGGGAACTTGCGTAAGTTCTTTAAGTTGGCGGATTTTGGCCAATACTTCTGTGGCGCTTTGTTGGAATGTGATACTGACACCAATGAGGCCGACTTGTTCCTGTTGTACTTTCTCGGCAATTTGCCCGGCATCGCTGCCCATTAGCAACATATCCCAAATAATTGTGTTTATTCCTGATTGTCGCAGGCAGGCTGCCAGGTACCCCAGTCCCAAATGCTCATACGGTTCAGTCAGTTGCCGCCATTTGGGGTTAATTAATAAAACACTGCGCTTATGCTTGCTGCTTGGCACTGCGTTCTTCCTCCCATAAAAGATTTTAAGTACGGCTTTTTTTTGCTTCTGCCAACTCTTTCTTCCGCTGCCGGTATATTTTTTCTCTTTCTTCGTAACGCTTTTTTTCTTCCGGCGTCTCGACAATTAGTTCCGGCACTTTTTTCGGCCTGCCGTTTTCATCAATGGCCACCATGGTAAAATATCCGGTTAAAGCCACTTTGGGCGGTGCTTCAATTTGCGGATTTTCTACTTCAACCGTGACTAAAACTTCCATGGAACTGCAGCCCACAAAAGCAAGTTCGGCAGTACAAATCAAAAGGTCGCCCACATGGACCGGCACAATAAATTCCATTTCCGTCACTCTGGCTGTAACTACGTTACTGCGAGCATGCCTTTTTGCTGCTGCCCCCGCGGCTGAATCCATAATTTTCATAATTTCGCCGCCATGGATATTTCCGGCAGAGTTCGCCATACTGATCTGCATCACTTGCGATAATGTGGTTCTGGAATCAGAGACGGTTTTTTTCATGTAAAACCTCCCTTTCTGCACAAGTCCTTCCCCTTAAGTTTTCTGCTCCAAAAGAAATTTATCCTGCATCTTTTTCAGCTGATAATAATGGTCAATAAAAACTCTGAATTCACTGTTTTTATATTCGGCAAAATCATGCAGCAATTTTTCTGTTTTCTCAAAAACATAGACCACCTGACCGCTGTTATTTAATTTTAACTCCGGCAGGGGGTTGCCTTTAAAAACCAAGTACGTACTTAACAGTAAATCCCCGCAGATAAAAGGCTCTTGCATTTAATTTCATCCTTCCGGTAAGTTAATTTTAGTTAAATTTATCTTCCTGGGCGGTTAAAACCTTTTTGTTTTTATTTAAAAAGGGCTGCACACACTTAATAAAAGTTAGTGGCAGCCCTTCCTTTTATTATTACCGTTTTTAGCCGGCGGAAATTTCTTTATCCGTAAAGGCAAAGCTTCCGTCCGGTTGCGGTTCAGCCACAATCATTCTCTCATGGAATTTCTCCAGTGATGAGCGGTGGCCAATGGAAACTATAGTTGTATCCTTCATCCGCTCCAGCAAGATTTTATACAGTTTTTCTTCGGAAGGTTCATCCAAAGAAGCCGTGGCTTCATCGAAGAATAAGTAATCCGGTTTGTAGAGCATGGCACGGGCGATACCGACCCGCTGCTGTTCACCGCCGGAAAGGACATGGTTCCAGTGATTAACTTCATCCAGCCTGTCAACAAACTGCTCCAGATCCACATCATGCAACACTTGAATAATTTCTTCCCGGCTGTAAGTATCCGGCGGTTCAGGATAACTGACGGCTTCAGCCAGGGTACCGATGGGTAAGTACGGCTTTTGCGGCAGGACAATGACTTTTTTGTCTTTGGGAATAATTATATCACCTGCACCAAAGGGCCAAAGCCCTGATAACACCCTAAATAAAGTAGTTTTTCCGGCACCTGTTTTCCCTTTTATTAATACTTTCTCGCCATGTTTAATGGCTAAATTTTTCGCTGTAACCTGTAGCCTTCCGTCTGGCAGGTATACTTTTAAATCAGGAATGACAATTTCATCTGTATCCTGCTCCACAATTTCCACTTTAGACTCCAGTAAAATTTCTTCCGATCTCTGGGCATTTTCCAGGAAACCAACAAGACGGTTAATTACTGCCTTCCAGGCAGCCAAGGCGCCATAGAGGTTTTGGAAAAATTTAAATGTCCCTAAAACCGTGGCAAAGGCTTGCGAGATCTGCATAATGGCACCGTAACCGCCCGGAATTCCCGGAGTAGGCGCGGTGGCAAAATAAGCGGGCCCCAAAAGCAGAGAAATCAAAACACCGTCAATCTGACCGAAAATCCCCGAAACATACTGCATCTTCATATTTCTTTTTAAAATTTTAAAACGGTTGCTGATAATATTATAAAATACACTCATTAAACGGGGATGTTCCACTTTTTCGCCCCGTAAAAAAGCAATCTGCTCACTGTTTTCCCGGAAGCGCACCAAAGAAAAACGAAAGTCTGCTTCATAACGGGTTTGGTTAAAGTTCAATCTTATTAACTGTCGTCCAAACCAGTGGACCACATAAGTACCGAAAATAGCCCACAGTAAAGCAATGACAATAAAATAACCGGGGAAGGACCAATCCCTGCCGCCCAAAATCAAGGGAATTGAATTTGACAGATTCCATAAAATAACCAGGAAAGAACCAAGCATAATCACATTATTTAGCAACTGGAAAGTAAACATCCAGGTACTGCCGATAAAGGCATCAATATCTTCAGAAATCCGCTGGTCCGGGTTATCAATTCTGTTTTCCGCCAGTTGCATTCTGTAGTGACTGTGGTTCAGCATCCAGTTATTAATATAAACAGAGGTCATCCACTTTCTCCACCTGAGCAAAATCCAACCGTCAATATAACCTTTGAGCGGACCGGAAAGTATCATCACAGCCCCAACAACGGCAAAGACTTGTAATTGTTGACTCCATAAGTCTTTATTGACACTGGTAAAAGCATTGGTCCAATCGGCAAACCAGTGATTCATTCGCACCGCAGCAGCGATGCTAAGCAGCATGATGGCAATACTGAGTAAAAGCAGGAGCCATGATCCGAAACGATCATCACCCTTTAACCAGTAGGCAGAGCCTAATCTCCAGACATGTTTAAACATTCTGATTATTTTTTTCATATTCATACCATCCTTATATGAATTTGCTTAACAAACTATAAGATAATAACCAATCAGAGGAAGTGCCTGCCTCTTTCTTCAGCTTCTTTTTCGGCCTTATTACCGCCGATAATTACCACCAATAAGGCCGGCACAAACAGGATGATTCCCAGCACTACAATCCTGATCAAAGCCACATCTTTACCACCGGAAAAGAGAGAATAATCCACATCTTCTGCCGGTGTAGAACCGGGCCCGGCTGGAGCTGGAAAAGCAGGTGCCGCAGGTGGCGGAGGAGGAGAAGCTGCTGCAGCATCCGGCGTGGAGGCAGAGCTACCGTCGGTGGGGATGGCGGCCACACCGCCGACTGCCACCGCATTACCGGCCGGGACGGTAATACTGCCCTCTGCATCGGTAGTGCCTAAAACTTCACCTGTAGCCAAGTCAACAACTTCCTGATTGGCATACGGTACCGAACTATATGAAAATGTCATAATATCTAAAATCCAATTTGTTGCGGTAACGTTTGCTTCCCCGTCGGCAACAGAAACCGTCAGGGAAATTGCTTCCGCCGGTACTGCCGGGTTGCTGGAAACAGAGATAATGAGATTGTCACCATCTTTAACAGGAGTAACATCGGCAGTTCCCGGATTTGACGGTGAACCAAGGGGGCCGGAATTTAAAATCACAAAGGGAATCTGGGCAACACCCCACACTTTGGAAATCATAAACATATTCCACATGGGGTCAATGCCGGCGGCATAACCGCTCTCCCCTTCCGGGAAAAAAGCCGCATGGGCTGCTTTAATTGCCCCGTCAACAGTCAGCTCTGTCACTTGTACAGGTTCTGCAGCAATTTCCAACTTGCCGTCAACACTGACTGTGACATAGACGGTTGCCCCGGATGCCCAAGCGGCAGCAGGCACCATTGCCAGTAAAATAACGGCAACGGCAAGTGTTAGTGTTTTCTTCATCAGTTTCCCTCCTAAAAAGATTTGCCTGCCCACACCTTTTGGTGCAAGCAAGAAAGTTTGCAAAATAGTCTGAATATTTATTTTGCAAACAGTTTGCCCCCTCTAGGTTCCGACCGGTGTTTTTATTTTAATCTTATTAAATTATTAAAATTATATTGAAAAATCTGCCGAGATTTGTAGATATTAATAGTTAAAATTGCTTAACACAAAGGTAAACTGTTTGCAATAAGAAAGAAGGAAAGCAATAAAAGTTAACTTAACTTTTAGGCAAAAAAAACCGGAAAAATCCGGTTTGCCACTTTTCACAAGATTCTATACCGCTTAAATGCTTTTTTGCATAATAAACACAACCCTGCACAAAATAAAGCAAAGTCTGTGTGGGGTGAAGATAATGAGCGAATTTAAAGATAAAACCCGGGAAAATGATTTTGCCGCAGCTGCCGTGAAATACGGAGCCTGGCTTTTGGGACTGATTATTGTCCTTTACTTTATTGCCCGCAATGTCTTTCCCTTTATCAGAAGCCTGTTCTGAACAAAACAGTTGCAAATAAAAACAAACCGGGAAAATCCGGTTTGTTTTTATTTCTGCAGCTTTTCCAATGTCTCACCAAAATCCGGGTATGAGACGGAGACGCAAGCAAAATCATTTATCGTTACCGGAGCGGAACTGCGTAAAGCAGCAATACCTAGGGCCATGGCCATGCGGTGATCACCACGGCTGTCCGCCGTGCCCCCTGTTAAATCCTGACCGCCGTCAATCATAAAACCATCATCTGTAGGCAAGACTTTTGCCCCCAGTTTGGCAAATTCTTCGGCCACGGCTGCAATCCGGTCTGTTTCTTTGACGCGCAACTCCTGGGCATCCATTACCAGCGTCCTGCCGCGGGCAAAAAGAGCCGCCACCGCCAGCACAGGCAGTTCGTCAATTAAGCGCGGGATAAGAGCACCTCGCACTTCCACGCCCTGCAGCTCTGCAGACTGCACATGAATATCTGCCACCGGCTCACCGTTGACTAAACGCCTGTTTTCCAGTTTAAGGCGGGCACCCATTTGCTGTAATACATCAATAATGCCTGTTCGTGTCGGGTTAACTCCCACATTGCGCAGCATTAAATCTGAACCGGGTACAATACTGGCTGCTACCAGGAAAAAGGCGGCGGAAGATATATCTCCCGGAACCTCAATCTCCTGTCCTGCAAGCTTTGGCCTTCCCGTGACAGCTACAGTTGTACCTTCCTGATAAATCTCGGCACCAAAAGCTTTTAGCATTCGCTCCGTATGATCGCGACTTTGCTGCGGCTCAATGACAGTAGTTGTACCTTCAGCAAAAAGTCCGGCCAAAAGCAATGCCGATTTTAATTGAGCACTGGCAACAGGTGTGTGGTAAGTGATTGGTTTTAAGCTGCCGCCTTTTACTGCAAGGGGTAAAAGTCTGCCCCTATCTCTACCCCAGAAACACCCGCCCATTTGCTGTAAAGGTTCAGTCACTCTGCCCATGGGGCGCCGGCGCAGTGATTCATCTCCTGTCACCACGGAGAAAAACGGTTGACCGGCTAAAATCCCCAAAATTAGCCGGGCGGTAGTTCCGGAATTACCGCAGTCTAAAATATTACCTGGTTCCTGTAATTTTTCCCAGCCGGCTCCTTCGATAAGCACTGTAGAACCTTTAACGGTGACGGGCACTCCCAGTAGGCGCAGGCAATCAATTGTGGCCAAACAATCAGCCGCCGCCAAGAATCCCTGCACCCTGGTTCGGCCCTTTGCCAGTGCACCCAGCAATACACTGCGGTGGGATATTGATTTATCGCCGGGAACGGTAATTTCGCCCCGTAATGGCCCTTTAGGTATCATTTTCATTTTGGTTATTCCTCCTGCATTTCCACCCGATATCCTTCCGCTGCCAGGCATTCAGCCGCCAAACGGAGGTTGTTTAAAGTTTTAAAACCAAAACGCAGAGGTCCGCCTTCTTCCTCCCGCACTCGCAACAACTCAATTTCGGCAATATTTATACCGCTTTGACCTAACAACCCGGCTATTTCACCAATGACACCCGGATGGTCAGGCACATAGACATATAAATTATAGATTTGTGGGAGAATCCCTTTATCCCGGGCGGGGATATTCTGACGAAATTGTTTCGCCTGAGCAAAATGAGTATATAATTGCTCCCCATTGCCTTCCGCCACCAGTAAACGCAATTCCTGCAGTTTAGCAACTAATTCATCCAGCATCAGTAAAATAGGGTCGCGATTTGTCAGGCAAATATCGCGCCACATCTGCGGGCTGCCCATGGCAATCCGTGTTGTGTCCCGAAAGCCGCCGGCAGCTAAAAGTTGTAATTCCGCCGTTTCTTTCCTTCCCGCCACGGCACTGACCAGGGCAGCTGACGCCAAATGAGGCAAATGAGAAACGGCAGCCACCAGCTCATCATGTTTGGCGGGGGGAAACTCGGCCGGAATGGCTCCCAGATCCTCTACCAACTGCTTTATTCGTGCCAATGCTTCAGCTTCAGGACTTGTGATCACATAGATAGCATTTTCAAACAGATTGGCATCCAGTGCCTCTACCCCGTCTTTTTCCGAACCGGCCATGGGGTGGCCCCCCACAAAGGCAACTGTGGGGGGCAAAACTTTTTGTGCTTGGTCCATCACTGCCTTTTTGGTACTGCAAACATCAGTCACTATTGCTCCTGCAGCCAGCAAGGGGGCAATTTGCGGCAAAAGCTTAAGTGTGGCCATGACCGGGGCAGCCAAGACCACAAGATCACTTTCCCTGACGGCTTCTTCAAGACTTGAAGCCCCTTGCGTCACCGCCCCCAGGGATAAAGCCTTTTTAACGGCATCTTCCTTGCGGTCATAGCCCACAACTTCTTTAGCCAGGCGGCGTTCCAAAAGCGCCTTACCAAAAGACCCGCCTACCATCCCCACACCGATAATGGCCGCGCGGGTAAATGGCCTCTTCACCGGCTCACCCCCTGATAGATTTGCCAAAGACATTGGCAACTTTCTCTACTTGCGTGCATAGTGTTGTAAATTTTGCCACAGTTAAAGATTGTGCTCCGTCACAGAGCGCCTGTTCCGGTTGCGGGTGGACTTCCACCATTAAGCCGTCCGCACCGGCGGCTACTGCCGCACAGCACATACTGGGTACCCAGCGCCAGTTACCTGTTCCGTGACTGGGATCCACAATTACAGGCAGATGTGACAGATGTTTAACTACGGGCACTGCACTTAAATCCAAAGTGTTGCGCGTCATTGTTTCAAAAGTACGGATACCACGCTCACATAAAATTACCTGGCGGTTTCCGCCAGCCATAATATATTCGGCTGCCATGAGCCATTCTTCAATGGTGGCAGATAAACCACGTTTTAAAAGCACCGGTTTATTCAGCTTGCCCAGTTCGCGCAGGAGGTAGAAGTTCTGCATATTGCGGGCTCCCACCTGCATAATATCGGCATACTCCGCCACTAAACTAACAGAGTGCTGGTCCATCACCTCCGTCACAATGGGCATACCTGTTTGCTCCCGCACCCGGGCCAGGATTTGCAAACCTTTTTCCTCCAGCCCCTGGAAAGAATAAGGGGAAGTGCGCGGTTTAAAAGCTCCGCCCCGGAGAATCCGGGCACCGGCTGCTTTTACACCCAAGGCTGCCTCCAGCACTTGTTCCTCACTTTCCACGGCGCATGGTCCCGCCATCAACACAACCTGTTTGCCACCGATGGTACAGTTGCCGATATTAAAGACTGAATCTTCTTCCTGAAATTCCCGGCTCACCAGCTTAAAAGGTTGTGTGATGGGTAAAATTTTCTCCACAAAGGGAAGTGCTTCCAGGCCGATTTCCCGCACCAGCTTTTCATCACCAATAGCTCCGATAATAGTACGAAATTCACCCACAGACAGATGCACACCAAGTCCTACATTTTTCAACCGTTCTGCTACTTGTTCCACCTGCTCTTCTGTGGTGTCTTTTCGCATCACAATAATCATGTTGTTTTCCTCCTTCTGTTTAGTAGTTTTCCGCTTCTTAACCTACCGTACTCCCATGCTACAGACCGGAATCACCACCTTTACCTCGCTAAAATAAAAACCGTCCCTCGAAAGGGACGGAATTATCTCCGCGGTACCACCCAATTTGACTGATGTAGTCCACTTTACAGGCACGCCCAATTCGGGTTATGCCCTTACCCTTTTAACGGCGGGTTCCCGGCGCAGCCTACTAAATTTTCAGCCCGCTGCTCAAGGGGGTAATTTCAACATAGACCGGATACCGGTTCACAGCCACCACCGGCTCTCTGTAATCCCTGACTATGCCTACTATGTCCCTGTCATGGCATTTAGCAAAAGTTTTACTGATAATTTACCCTATTTGCCGAGCTGTTGTCAAGCAAAAATTACCTCTTGTATAAAGAAATAAATTAAGCTAAAACACGTTCGTCTTCACTGGGCGGTGCAGCCAAATGGAAATGATCATGTAGTGTACAAAGGGCTTCGCAAAGATCTGTTTCACGAATAAGTAAGGAAATTGTGATGTTGGAGTCGCCCGTTTGCAAGATGCGGATATTTTTCATATTCAGAGCTTTAACCACCCGCGCCATCACCCCGGGCAAATTGCGCATACCTAAACCCACCACGGAAACTTTGGCACAGCCGGTTAAAAATTTATAACTTAAACCCATTTCCCGTAAAATCTTTTCTGTCTGCGCTACATCATTTTCCAAGATGGTAAAACTTTTTCTCTCCGGGAAAATGGAGATCATGTCGATGGAAATTTTAGCTTCACCCAATCGGTCCAACATCAGTAATTCTGTTTCTGCATCATCGGCACCCATTTCGATAATCACCTGGACCAAACCGGGCCGGTGGGCAATACCTGTAATGACGCGGCTTACTTTGGGAGCATAATGTGGTTCGCCGGTAAAACTTGCTTCACTGCTAATGACGGTTCCGGCTTCACTGTCCTGCAGTCGTTTCACCACAACCTCAACATTATGCTGCATGGCTACTTCCACTGCCCGGGGATGAACAACTTTCGCTCCTTCATAAGCCAATTGGCAAACTTCATTATAAGTAAGATGGCTAATAATACGGGCATCTTCCACCAGGCGCGGATCTGCCGTCATAATACCGTCAACGTCTGTATAGATCTCTACCCTTTCGGCACCAAGACCGGCACCAAGGATCACAGCCGTAGTATCGCTGCCGCCGCGCCCCAAAGTATTTAACTCTCCTTCAGGAGTAACCCCCTGAAAACCGGCAACTACCACCACTTCATCATTGCGCAGATGAGCCAATAACCGCTCGGGCTGAAATTCAATCACCTGGGCATTACCGTAATTGCCGTCAGTAATGATGCCTGCCTGGCCGCCTGTTAGCGCCAGGGAAGGCATCCCCTGGGCGCAAAGAGTAGAAGACATGACAACGGCCGAAATGATTTCGCCACAACTCATGAGTAAATCCATATCCCGTAGAGACACATCCTGACTGCCGCCGGCTGCAACCATCAGGTCTTTTAATGTATCTGTAGCATAAGGATCACCCATGCGCCCCATGGCGGAAACCACAACCACAGGCTTATAGCCATTAGCTATTGCTTCACGTACCCGATTGACCACTTCCTTACGTGAAGCTGCGCTGGCAACAGATGTGCCGCCAAATTTTTGCACCAAAATTTTCACCACAGATCCCTCCTACAGCAATCCCCGGTCAATTAAAGCTTCGGCAATTTGTACAGTGTTGGTGGCCGCTCCTTTACGAATGTTATCGGCAACAACCCACATATTAATTCCATATGGTACAGAATCATCCTGGCGAATACGCCCCACAAAAACTTCATCACGGCCTTCCAATTGTGCCGGCATGGGATATGCCAATTCAGCAGGATCATCTATGACCACAATTCCCGGTGCCTTGCTTAATACTTCACGGGCCTGGGCTGCAGACAGCGGCCGTTCAAATTCCACATTGACAGATTCGCTGTGTCCTGTAAATACAGGTACACGCACAGTGGTAGATGTGATTTTTAGCTCGGACAAGCCCAAAATTTTACGGGTTTCTAAAATAATTTTCATTTCTTCTTTTGTATAATCATTGTCTTCAAAAACATCTATCTGCGGTACCATGTTAAAGGCCATTTGATGCTGGACTTTTGCCTTGGCATGGGGGAAACGCTCGCAGGGGAAATCATCCTTACCGTCAAGGATGGCACGGGATTGCACTTTAAGTTCATCCAGTGCTGCCTTACCGGCACCGGATACTGCCTGGTAAGAAGAAACAACTACCCGCTTTAATCCGGCGGCCTGCTGTAGTGGCTGCAAAGCAACTACCAGCTGAATAGTAGAACAGTTAGGGTTGGCAATAATGCCTTTATGTCCTGCCAGGGTTTCCGGGTTTACTTCCGGCACCACCAACGGAATCTCCGGCTCCATGCGAAAAGCACTGCTGTTATCAATCACTACCGCTCCCCGTTTTACGGCTTCCGGTGCCAGTTGTTTGCTGACGCCGCCTCCGGCACTGAAAAAGGCTATATCGACACCTGCAAATGCTTCCGGAACGGCTTCTTCCACAGTGTAAACTCCGCTTTCAGTTTCTACTTTTGTGTTGGCAGAACGGGAAGATGCCAAAAGTTTAAGCTTTGCAAAAGGAAAACGGCGTTCCTCCAACACCTGGATTAAAGTCCGGCCAACCATGCCGGTTGCTCCGACAATGGCCACATTGTACTTTTTCACTCTCTGTCTCCTCCCTAAATTTTATAATTTCAACTTCAGTTGTTTTTTAGCCCTGACGGTTTTAAGTAGTCGGGGATTAAATCATTTTTGACCAGGTCTGCATACGTTTCACGTTTTACCACCAGGTTTGCCCTGCCGTCACGCACAAAAACTACTGCCGGACGCGGGTAGCGATTATAATTATTGGCCATGGAATAATGATAAGCCCCGGTGGACAAAACAGCCAGCAGATCGCCGCGATTAAGTTGCGGCAGCTCAATATCCCAGATTAGCATATCTCCGGATTCACAAGCCCTGCCGGCAATGGATACTTTTTCCAAAGGGCTGCCATGCACCCGGTTAGCCACTACTGCTTCATACTTGGCTTCATAAAGTGCTGTCCGTAAATTATCCGTCATGCCGCCATCAACGGCAACATAGCGGCGAATACCCGGTACGTCTTTAATAGCGCCCACAGTATACAGTGTTGTGCCTGCCTCACCGACAATGGAGCGTCCCGGTTCCAACAAAAGCTTCGGCAGCGGCAAGTCATGTTCTGCCGCTCTTTCTTTAACTGACGACACAACCAGTTCCACAAATTTAGTCAGGGAGTATGGGTCATCATCCTTTAAATAACGAATACCAAAGCCGCCCCCCAAATCCAACTCCTCAACTAAAAAACCTGTTTCCTTTTTAATCTCATGGATAAAATCCACCATGGTATATGCAGCCAGCTGAAACGGCTTAAAATCAAATATTTGTGAGCCGATATGACAGTGCAGACCTTTAAACTCCAGATGCTTCATTTTTAAAATCAATTTCACTGCCGTCATGGCCTGCCCGTCCGCCAGTCCCAAACCAAATTTTGAATCCGCTTGCCCGGTCTGAATGTAATGGTGTGTATGAGCTTCAATACCGGGTTTCAGCCGGAAATAAACTTTGGCGTTTTTCTTTGCTTCCTCAGCCAAGACTTCCAGCAGTTCCAATTCAGAAATACTATCAACCACAAAACGGCCAACACCGCAGTCAAGTGCCAGCTTAATCTCTTCCGGTGTTTTATTATTGCCGTGAAAAATCAGTTTTGCCGCCGGGAAACCGGCTTGCAGTGCCGTATAGATTTCACCACCGGAAGCCACATCCAGGGCCAAACCTTCCTCTGCAATCAAACGGCACATGGCCATGGTCAAAAAAGCTTTACCTGCATATGCCACCTGGCTTTTCGGGTAAAGCCGCGCCAAAGTATCCCGGTACGCAGCGCAATTTTGGCGAATTAACGCTTCATCCATAA
>ERZ773359.4139-NODE-4139-length-15622-cov-5.148262_pt1 | contig 15622 bp, 17 predicted proteins | sample MGYA00374955_ERZ773359 | MGnify/ENA primary metagenome ERZ773359 (study PRJEB29098, sample SAMN04486028) | biogas fermenter metagenome | study: EMG produced TPA metagenomics assembly of the Biogas fermentation microbial communities from Germany - Plant 4 DNA1... | reverse complement strand
ATATCGCCCTGAGCGACCTGGAGACCAGGGAATACACCCGCCGCGGCTGCAAGTTTGCCGGCAGGTGCCCGCAGGTCCAGAAGATCTGCTGTGAAGGGGAACCGGACTACCATGCTGTAGATGACCGTTTAGTCAAGTGCCATCTGTACTCCTAAGCCGAGTCGGGGTATGAGCTTGAGGGAGCTTCCATCAGTACGGCGATTTCGGGCAGCAAAGGGCTGTGCCGGGCCTTAGCGCCGGGAAGAAGCTCCCTTTCTGCGATCCTCGACTGGGAGAGAAGGCCCTGCTCTGCCAGGCGGCGCAGACAGCTGGAAAGGGAGAAAGGGATAAATCGATGGAAACAGCTTTTAGGGTGAGAGACCTGCGTTTCCGCTATCCAACCTCATCGGCGGATACCATCAAGGGGATCAGTTTTGATGTGCGGGAAGGCGAGGTTTTCGGACTGCTGGGGCCATCAGGGGCCGGCAAGTCCACCACTCAGAAGATTATGGTGAAACTGCTGGAGGGCTATGAGGGCAGCATCCAGTACTTCGGCCGCGACCTGGGGTCTCTGGGCAGTGCGTTCTATGAGGAAATTGGCGTGGGCTTCGAGGTGCCGGTGCATTTCACCAAACTCACCGCCCTGGAGAACATGGAGTTCTTCGCCGGCTTTTATCAAAAGACGGCAGATATCCAGGAACTCATGGAGAGGGTGGGCCTGTGGGAGTACCGCCAGGTTAAGGTAGGGGAGTACTCCAAGGGGATGAAGGTGCGCCTGAATTTCGTGCGGGCTATGCTCAACAGGCCCCGTTTCTTGTTTCTCGATGAGGTCACCAACGGCTTGGACCCCAAAAACGCCAGGGTTATCAAGGATATGATCGCGGAGTACAGGGATCAAGGTGGTACCGTGTTCTTAACGACCCACCTGATGAACGATGTGGAACAGCTCTGTGACCGGGTGGCTTTCTGTGTAGACGGCAGGCTGGTGGAGATCTCTACGCCGAGGGATCTGAAGCTGAAATACGGCCGGCGGGAAGTGAAGGTGGAGTACCGAAAGAACGGAGTACTGGCTAGTGCGGTATTTCCCTTGGATGGCATCGGCTTTAACGAGGAATTTCAGCAACTGCTGCAGACGGCCGAAGTAGAGACCATCCACAGCGGTGAGACATCCATGGAGGAGATCTTCATTATCGTGACGGGAGTGGAGCTCGATGGCCAGGCTGAGCAGGCTGATTAAAGGCGAGCTGAAGCGGCTGGTGAAGTACAAGATCCTGCCTGTGAGCCTGGTCACGGCTGTCCTCTGGATCGGGCTGTTCTTGTTTCTTTCCCCGCAGGAGGCGCAGAGAATCACTCCGCTGGTCATCTTGGTGGATGTGGCCGCCATGTCCATCCTGCTCCTGGGCGCTTTTCACCATCTGGAGAAGCAGGACGGGGCCATCCGCACCATGCTGGTTATGCCAGTCACCGTGGGCCAGATCCTGACGGCCAAAGCCGCGGCTTCCATGGTGCTGGCTTTGGAGTCGGCGGCGATCACCGCGGCGGCCTTATACGTGATCCACGGCTTAACCTTGAACTACGCCCTGCTGCTGTTCTTTGTTGCCGTGGCCGGCATCGGCCACGCGGCCATCGGTTTTGTGCTTGCTCTCAACAGCCGCGATTTTTCCTCCATGCTCGGGCTGCTCATGGGTTATCTTTTTGTGTTTACACTGCCCTCCATCCTGTTCAGTTTGGGAGCAATCGCTGAGAAGTACGAATGGCTTCTGCTGCTCTCGCCTTCCCATGCTGCGAGCCACCTTATCACTTCCGTGGTGCGGGGCGAGTTCAGAGTGGGCATGGCGGCGGCTGCCTGCCTGTACCTTGCTGTGCTGGCTGGTGCCCTGTTTAGGTTTGCTGTGCACCCGCAGTTCAAAGACAACGCGATGAGGGGGTAAAGTGCTGTGGGGAAGTACCTGGGGCTGTTCCGCTACGAAGCGAAGACGATCTTTCGCGACCCCATGAACCTGTATATGTGTGCCTTTCCGGTGATCATGCTGATCCTGGCGGCGTTTGTGTTTCCCCTGCTGTTTGAGTCTGTGGACATACTGCAGGGGGCCGTGCTGCGGGCAGTAATGATGCTTTTGCTCGTGGTCATGCTGGCGTTCGGGTCCTTTTTCCTGGCAGCCATGGCTACCTTCCTGCTGGTGGAGCAGAAAGATGAGCACACTCTCTACACCATCGCCGTGACGCCTGTGGGAACGGCCGGCTACCTGAAGTTCAAAATGGGCTACATCTACTTGATGTCTGTACTGGGAAACATCCTGGTGCTGGCGGGGACGAAGCTGCTGGCGGGGGACAAGTACTCCATCTTCGGAGTATCCCTCTTTGACCGGATCCATCTCGGCCACATTGTGTCTTTTGCGGCCTTGAACTCCCTGTTTACCCTGGTACTAGGGCTTTGGCAGGGCGCCCTGGCCAAGAACAAGGTGGAAGGCTTTGCTCTGATCAAGGGTTCGGGGATGCTGGCTCTTCTGCCTGCGTTGATGGTGCTGGAAGCTTTTCAGGGGAAGCTGCAGTACGTGCTCGGCGTGTTCCCCAACTTTTGGGCGATCCGGGGAATGCTTGTGCAGCTTATGCCGGTAGGGGCTGAAGCCGATTTGAGCTATGCGCTCTACCTGCTGATCGGGACAGCCTACAACCTGCTGCTGCTGGCAGCAGCCTACAAGATGTTCCCGCGCAGAGCCCAGTACTAGGAACGGTGTTTCTTAGAACAGCAGGGGCATATGAAGAATGTGGCTATGTTCGGTACAAACAACAGAGGAGCCCGGCGGTGAGCCGGGCTCCTGGGCTTAAGCTCCTAGAACAGGCGCTGCAGGATGGCCTGGGCCGCCAGGGCCACGAACACTACGGAGGTGTCGATGCTCACGCCCAAGGCCATGGGCTTCCAGCCCACGCCTTTCACCTCCTGGAAACTGGTCTTCAGGCCGATGGCTCCCAGGGCCATGATCATGAACAGCTTGGAGAGGGCAGATATCCCTGAGACAACAGACTCCGGAAGCACTCCCGTGCTCTTCACCGCAACCATCGCCGCAAAGAGCAGCACAAACCAGGGAAAGATAGAGGCGATATTCACCGGCGCAGCTGCCTGGGCCTTTCCCGCGGCCTTGAGCTTGCGCCTGGCCATGATGAAGGAGAAGGTCAGGACGATTGGCACGATGAACAGGGTCCTGGTCAGCTTCACAATCACCGCAAAGCTGCCCGCGGCATCGGAGAACCCGTATCCCGCGGCCACCACCGAGGAAGTGTCATTGACCGCCGTGCCCACCCACAGGCCGTAGCTGATGTCGGTTAGGCCGAGCAGGCGGCCGAACCAGGGAAAGAGGATCACTGTGAGCAGGTCAAAGAGGAAGGTGGCCGAGATGGCATAGGCGATGTGTGTGTCCTCGGCTTCGATGACTGGGCCCAAGGTGGCCACGGCCGTTCCGCCGCAGATGGCGGTGCTGGCCGAAAGCAGGCTGGACAGCTTCCAGTCTACCTTATACAGGCGGGCCAAAAGGTACCCCCCTCCAAAGGCAGTGGTTAGGGTGCAGAGCATGAGCAGCAGGGCGTACCTGCCCACCATCAGCACCTGGGAAAAGCTCAGGGAGATGCCCATGAGGATAATGCCCAGCTTGAGCACGGTGGTGGAAGCGAACTGCACGCCTGCGGCGGCCTGGGGCAGCCTTTTCAGCAGGCGATGGCAGGCCATGCCCAAGACGAGTGCCAAGATGCTGGTGCCGAGAAGCTCCCCAGGAACCAGCCTGTTCAGCAAAAAGGCAGCGGCCGCAAGGAGGAGTGTTAACAGAAGGCCAGGACTATAGCTTTTGAGTTTGGCGAGCATAGAAAAACCCTTTCTAGACAACTGCATTGGTCAGGTTGATTATAGGTGTAAACTGGCATAAAATCAAATTATCGAACATTATATAACCATAAGCAAGGATTATAGGTGATCGCCATGCTGGATTTCAGGCATCAAACATTTCTCGCCGTGTACAGAATGGGCAGTTACACCAAAGCAGCCGCCCAGCTGAACCTAACGCAGCCTGCGGTGAGCCAGCACATCAAGGCGCTGGAAGAACGCTATGGCTGCCCTTTGTTTGTCTATGCCAATAAGGTGCTTACCCCCACAGAGCAGGGCAGGCTTCTCTACCAGGCCGCTTCCAGGATTGCCTCTGACAGCGACCTCTTTGCGGAAAAGCTCCGCCAGGCCGGGCTATCTCGCGTCCAGCTGCGCTTTGGGGCAACCTTGAGCATCGGACAGTATATCATGCCGACGTTGCTGAAAGAGGTGCTGCGGGCTGACCCAGAAGCCGCTGTGTCCATGCTGGTGGAGAACACCCAGCACCTCCTGGAGAAACTGGAACAGGGGGAGATTCAGTTTGCCTTGATCGAGGGCCTGTTCGACAAGTCCCGCTACCATACGGAGCTGCTGGCCTCGGCGCCCTTTGTCGGCGTGTGCGCGGCCGATTCCGAGCTGGCTGGCGGTGCGCCAAACATCGATCAGCTCCTGTCTGCCCGGCTGATTGTCCGGGAAAAGGGTTCGGGCACAAGAGAGATCCTGGAGCATCTGCTCCAGGAGCGCAATCTGTCCTTGGGGAGCTTCGCACAAGTGATCGAGATAGGGAACATGGAGGCCATCAAGGAGCTGGTGAAAGACGGGCTGGGGATCACGTTTTTCTACCAGGCGGCGGTTCGCCAGGAACTAGCCGCAGGCACCCTGAAAAAGCTGGTTGTCCCCGGCCTGGACGCTCGCCGCGAGCTCAACTTCGTTTTTCTCAAAGACAGCCAGCATGGGGAGGAGTATCTGCACTGGTTTCAGATCTTCCGGGAAGGCTATGGGCGGGCCTTTGGGCAGGCACAGGGCTGATAGCATCTGGTGGGGGAACCTCCCGTAGGCTTGGGCGGAGTCGGAAGGGTTTTCTGGGGGTAGGGGGAACTTAACGCTCATCACGCACGTAAAGGAGGCGCAGGACATGGTGGGAGTAGAGATTGTTCTGGTGGTGAAAGACAGCTTGGCCGCGCTGGAGCTGTATGAGCGGGTTTTCGAGGTGGAGAGGGTGGAAGTGACCGACTTCCCCCAGGGGCAGAACGAAGCGGTGTTCACCATCTACGGAGTGCGTTTTCACCTGCTAGATGAAAACCCGGAGTACCAGCTGCACGCGCTCGGCACGGAAAGGATCCGCTCGCTGTCCTTTAATGTGCTGGTCCCGGATATCAAGGAGACATTTGCCAAAGCCATGGAGGCGGGATGCACTGAGGTTCAGCCGGTTACCCCCATTCCCGAATTCGGGGTATCCAACGCTTCCTTCTTTGACCCCTATGGCTACCACTGGCTGGTGCATCAGGTGCACAGAGCGGTCAGCTTTGAAGAGAGGGTCCAGATCTGGGAAGAGAAGATGCAGGGCCAAAACCAAGAAGGTGAGCAGTGATGTGGCAGTGCCCAAAATGCGGGAGGGAGTTTCAGCGGTTCAACCAGAAGCACGCCTGCGGGAAAACCCCGGAGACCATCGATGAGTACATCGCCAGGCAAGACCCGGGGGTGCAGCCCTATCTGACCCAGGTACGGGAAGCGATCCGGGAGGCTCCGCCGGCGGCGCGCGAAAAGATCGCCTGGGGGATGCCCACGTTTTGGGATGGGCACAACATTATCCACTTTGCCGCCGCTAAGCATCATATCGGGCTGTACCCCGGCCCTGCAGCGCTGCAGCACTTTGCCCAAAGGCTGCACGGCTGGAGAACCTCGAAAGGCGCCGTGCAGTTTCCATACGGCCAGCCGCTCCCGTTGGAGTTGATTAAGGAGATTGCCCGCTGGTGCCAGGCAACGGGCAACCACCCGTAAGGACTTTGTGACCGCAGGAACTAATGGCCAGCAGGAGGATTGGGCAGCTTGATAACGAATTTCACTCCCATTATCATGCAAATCTGGGAGTGGATACCGTGAATAAGTTCCGAGGAGCTGCTCAAGCTGGTCTGCGTACGAAGCTGTTTGCTGTGATCATCGCTGCACTTGTGCTGTCCGTTGCTCTAGTGGGTACGTTCGTCTTGAGCAACCAACAGCGCCTGCTCCAGGCCATGGTGGCCGACAGCCTGGCAGCTGCCGAACAGGCGGTGCAGAGCAAGCTCCAGGGCAAGGCTGAGCAGGCCCTGGGCATCTCCCTGGCCGTGGCGGGCATGCCCGAGATTGTGGCTGCGGCCGCCGGCCAGGACCGCACCGCCATCGTGGATCTAGTGGTGGCGGTCTACGAAGAGGTCCATGCCGCTTGGGGCGTAGATGTGCTCCATGTTAGGGCACCTTACGACACCTCTCTGGTGCGCGGGCAGAACCCCAGCGTTTACGGTGATGTGCAGACCAGGGGAGGAATCCTGGCCGCCGGGCGTGAGGGCCGGGCCCTCTGGGGCTTTGACCGCGGCCCCTTCGGCATGGGCATGCGGGGGTGGGCGCCCATTAAGCAGAGCGGCCGAGTCGTGGGTACCGTGGAGACCAACATCCCCTTTACCGAACAGCTCCTCAAGGAGATCCACCAAGCGGTGGGAGTGGAACTGGCGGTGTTTGTGCCCGGTGCAGACGGGTACGAGCCGCTAGCCGCGACGCCTGGGGTTCAGGAATCAGCCGAGCTGCAGAAGCTTACGCCGGAGTCTGGCGGAGCAGCGAGCAGGGCCGGCAGCTGGGCCCACGCGTTTCTTCCCGTGATCAGCTACGATGGGGAAGAACTGGCCGTGGTGGCCGTTTATCAGAACACTGCAGAGTATCAGGCTATGATCAGGCGCCAGAGCTGGCAGGTGGTGATCGGACTTGCTTTGGGCTCGGTGGTGTTCATCGTCCTCCTGCTGTACATGGTGCGCCGGATCCTGGCGCCCCTGCAGGCTGTAGGCCGGGCTGCAGATGCCATCGCCGGCGGCGATCTCACGGTTGATCTGCCCAGTGTGGGCAGCAGAGACGAAGTGGGCAGCCTGGTTGCCGCCTTCCGGGGTATGGCTGTCTCCCTGAAGGAGATGATGGGTTCCATCTCCGAGGCGGTGAATGAGATGAGTTCCGCCAGCCAGCAGCTGGCATCTTCCACTTCCCAGGCCAGGGTGTCCATGGGGCACGTGACCGAGACCGCTGATGATTTCGCGGCCGCCGCGGAGGCCATGGAGAACATTTCCGCTGCAGTGGACGACATCGTGGGAGCGGCCCGCACCGGCAACGCAGTGGTGGACGAGGCGGTGCACGGGGCGGAAGAGCTCAGAGCAACCATGGCGCGCCTGACGGCCTTCATCCAAGCCCTGGCTCAGCGTTCAGAAGAGATCGGCCGCATTGTGGATGTGATCAGCGGCTTGGCGGGCCAGACCAACCTCTTAGCCCTTAACGCCGCCATTGAGGCAGCCCGGGCCGGGGAGGAGGGCCGCGGTTTTGCGGTGGTGGCCGAGGAAGTGCGCACCCTTGCGGAACAGTCGGGACGGGCGGCCAAGGAGATCAGCCAGCTGATCCAGGCCATCCAGCAGGAGACGCACGACGCTGTGACCGGCATGGCCCAGAGCTCGCAGCAGGCTGAGGAAACCAGCCGGCGGGTGCTCAAGAGCGGAGAGGCTCTGGAGAAGATTATGGAGACGGTATCCCGGGTGACCGGCCTGGTGGAACAGGCGTCCAAGAGCATCGTGCAGCTGAATAACGCCAGCATGGAAATTGGCGCTGCGGCCCAGGAGCAGTTTGCGGCCATGGATCAGATTGCGGATATAGCTCAGACCCTGACCCAGATGGCAGGCAGGCTGCAGGAGCTGAGCGCCAAGTTCAAGATTTAGGCGAGCGGCATGTGCCGACTGTGAGGGGGAGATTCGGCTGTGAAAGTGGAGCGGATGCGTGAACTGGACGGCAAGCTGATCAGCCACCTGTTTCAGGCTGCGGGGGTGGCATTCATTGCGGCGAATGGGACGTTTTTCCAGGATGAGGACAACATTCTGCTGGTGGCCAGGGAAGGGGGCCAAGCGGCGGGGTTTCTGTACGCCTACGTTCTTGAAGCGCCCCATGACCTGCGGCCCAAGATGTTCCTGTATTCCATCGATGTTTTCCCCGAGTTTCAGCGGCGCGGAGTGGGCACAGCCCTAATCGAAGAACTGAAAAGGCTGGCCTCAGACCGTAACTGCTCCGAGATCTTCGTGCTCACCAACGCAAGCAACCCCGCCGCCAACAGGTTGTACCAGAAGACGGGGGGTATAAGGGAAAACCCTGATGATGTCATGTATGTGTATCCCCTCTAGAAAGGGGTGGACCATTTGGACGTTTTTCAGCGGATCAGCCAGGCGATTGCTGGTGATCCCATGAACGGGGAATATACGCGGAGGGGCATCCAGCCTTTGTTTAAGGCCTCTGAGGAAGCCCGCATGGTGATTGTGGGCCAGGCGCCAGGGCGCCGGGCTGAGGAAACGCGCTTGTTTTGGAACGACCCCAGCGGCGACCGCCTGCGGGAGTGGATGGGGGTAACCCGGGAGCAGTTCTATACATCCCCGTACTTGGCCCAGCTGCCCATGGACTTTTACTTCCCGGGCAAGGGAAAATCGGGAGACCTCCCGCCACGCCGGGGTTTTGCGGAAAAATGGCATCCGCACCTTTTGGCCGCCATGCCCCGCGTGGAAACCATTGTTCTCGTAGGCAGCTACGCACAGCGTTACTACCTGGGCAGCCGGCGCAAAGAGACGCTGACGGATACAGTGCGCAGTTTCCGGGAGTACCTGCCCCGTTTCTTACCCTTGGTGCATCCTTCGCCGCGCAACACCGCCTGGCTCATGCAGAACCCGTGGTTTGAGCGGGATGTGCTGCCCGTTTTGAAGGAGATCACCGCTAGGCTGCTGGAACTTTAGGACGGCACCGCAGTTAGCAGAATCCTGTTCCCAGCGGGATCTTCCACCATGAACTGGGAACCCAGCTGTTCCAGGGGGCTGTTCATGGCCCGCAGGCGAGACACTGCCTGTTCCATTTTTTCCTGGCTGGGCAGGACCAAGGTGTAGAAATCAAGCCCCACGCTGTTTTTCGGCGGACGGGGCGCACCGACTCCGTTCCAAGTGTTGAGAGCGATGTGGTGGTGATATTGGTCAGTGGACAGAAAGCTCGCGCTGTCCCGGTAGCGGGATGCTATTTGGAAGCCCAGCCCCTTAGTGTAGAACTCCTCCGCCTGGCCCAGGTAGGAGACGTGCAGGTGGATATGGCCGATAACAGTGGCCGGGGGCAGACCCTTCCACACCTGCTTTTCTGGGCCCGCCGAGGAGAGCAGATCGCCGAAGTCCAGGGGAATGGTGTCCATGGCCACCTTGCTTTCCCGCCAGTTCCAAGTGGCGGGATCGGTATCCACGTAGACCTCAATGCCGTTGTCCTCTGGATCGTAGAAGTAAATGGCTTCGCTCACCAGATGGTGGGAGGCACCGAAGCGCACGCCCTGTTTGGCCAGGTGGGTGACGAATGCTGCCAGATCTGAACGTTCCGGCAGCAAGAGGGCAAAGTGGTACAGCCCTGTGGTTTTGAACTGCTTCGGCTGCACCTCTGCAGGCTGAACTAGGGACAGAATGGCTCTCTGACCATCTGCCGAGAGGATGGCGGAGTTGCCTACTCTTTCCAGGACCTGAAAGCCCACTACACTGCGGTAAAACTTAAGCGCCCGGTCGAGATCGGCTGTTTTGATCTGCAGGCTACTCACGTAGGTAGCGGGCGGGTTGTGAAAGCGCATGTCTCTCCTCCTCAACACACTGATATCATTTGTGTATTCAGGATAATCACTCTGTTCCCTGCCGAATTGGCAGGGTTTATCTGTTCTTATGAGAATTGTTGGGGAAGACTCAGTGCCGGTAGGGAGGCCAGATATGGAAAGCTTAGAGATTAGAACGGAGAGGCTGCTCATCGTGCCGCTCGAGGAAGAGATGGCAGACAACGTCCACCTGAACTCTCTAGACGAGGATACCCGCAGGTTCGTCCCTGATGAGGTGTTCGCAACGGTGGACCAGGCGCGGGAGGTCATCCGCTCTCTCCGGGAGTGTTACCGCAGGGCAGCCGGCCCCTTTGTCTTCGCGGTGCTGCTCCACTCGGGGGAGAACATCGGCTACGTGCAGGCAGTGGTCGAGAACAGTCGGAGACAACCCTAGTGGTTTAGGGACGGTAGTATATTGTACTGCCCGTCCGCCTGGGTCTGCTCAGGCCCAGGCCATAGCGGTACAGAACCAGATCACGTAGTCAACAAGCATCACTGCTTCTCGGCCGGGGGGCATGTCCTGAATGGTCACCCGGCCGATTATCTTGTCTTTAGCACCCTCGAAATTAGCTTCAGGCTTCTCCCGCATCACCTCCTGCTGTTGCGGCCTGAAAGCATAGCCTTCTTTTTTTCTAGTCTGACGGTGAAATCGCCGCGAACCACAGCCTGCCAGCAGCCCTCATCATCCGTGGTGGTGGTACCGGTACCGGAGAAACCGCCTTCCAGAACCAGCGCTAAGTCAGCTATGGGTGTCCCCCATGCACTCGCATCGAGATTCCGTTTCCTGGCTGCTGCTTCCTCATGATTCTTCCAATTCTGTTTAGAGGTGCTGCTGCACGGCGCAAGATGGAAAACCATCTGCTGAAACGGACCCAGCTGCCTCCGTCAGCCGGATCTGATTGCTGAGCGGAAATTCCCGTTATTTTCAGGCATATTTCCCTGAAAAAATTGAAAATAGACGCCGGGCATGCCACCTCGGAAGGTTAAAACCGCAGGAAGAAACTTAAGCAAATGGAAGGAATTGAAGGAACGTGTCCGCATTTATAGTAATCATATTATGAACAACACACTGCTGAACGAGCCGCAGTCTGTACCATTTTTTTCAGAGGCGGAGTCTTGGCGGAGCCGAGGAGGAAAGCAATGTTCTGGAGAGATTATCTGATTCCTCGTTTGCTGCAGTACTTTTTGGTCATCTTCCTGGGCATCACCATTGTGTTTTTCATCCCGCGGCTGGCTCCCACCAACCCCGTGGAGCGGACCATCGCTGAAGTAAGGTCTCGCGGCCAGTATCTGGATCCGGCACACATCAAGGACATGGTGGATGCGCTGACAGAGATGTACGGCCTTTCTGGTTCCTGGTGGGAACAGTATAAAGATTTCTGGGTGAGGCTCTCGAGGGGCGATTTCGGGGTTTCTTTCTTCCAGTTTCCCACACCCGTCATCGAGCTGATCAAACGCGCCCTGCCCTGGACAGTGGGCCTGCTCTTTACCACTACGGTGCTGTCCTGGCTGTTTGGCAACATCGTGGGGGGGATGGCAGGTTATGCCCACAGCCGGGGCTGGTCCAAGCTCTTAGATTTTCTCGCCATGTTCGTGCGGCCCATCCCCTATTATGTGGTGGCCCTCGGGCTTTTGATCCTGTTTGGCTATGTGTACAGGCTCTTTCCCATCGGCGGCGGCGCCACCATTGGGGCCCGGCCGTCCTGGACGCTGGCCTACATTAAGGACGTGCTGCGCCACGCCTTTCTGCCAGCCCTATCAATGGTTCTGCTTGGCGGGGCCTCCTGGTTCCAAACCTCGAAGCTGATCGTCCAGAATGTCAAGGCGGAGGATTTTGTGCAGTACGCCCAGCTGGGGGGAATCAGAGAGAGCAGAATCATGTTCCGCTACATCATCCGCAACGCCATGCTGCCTCAGGTTACTAACCTGGCCTTGTCCCTAGGGCAGATTCTGAGCGGGGCCTTAATCACCGAAATCGTCTTTTCCTATCCTGGCCTGGGGCATCTGCTCTATTCGGCGATTACCACCGGCGATTACAACCTAATCATGGGGATCATCAGCCTGTCCATCGTGGCCATCACCACGCTGGTGCTCATTGTGGACCTGCTCTACCCGCTGTTTGACCCAAGGATTAGGTATAAGTGATCTAGGCCTAGAAAGGAAATGGTCATGGCTTTGGGAAGCACATTAAGGGACTTGTTCCGAGATTATCGTTTTGTGGTTGCCTTTATAGTCTTGCTGTTTCTGGTGGCTCTGGCCGTCATATCCGCGTTTTCGCCTTATGATCCCACCATCTGGTACTACGCGCCGCGGGATCTGAAGCCATCCAGCCAGCACATATTGGGTACGGACTCCCGCGGTCAGGACATCTTCTGGCAGGCGGCCTTTGCCATCCGCAACTCCCTGATTATCTCCATTGTGGCAGGGCTCTTTTCCCGGCTGATTGCGGTGGCGGTGGGCTTGGTCGCCGGCTATCAAGGGGGCCGCACGGACCGGGTGCTCATGTTCATCACCGACGGCTTTCTGGTCATTCCTCTCTTCCTGATCCTGGTGATGCTGGCCATGTTGATCCGGGACAAGATGAACGTGTTCACCACCGGCCTGCTCTTGGCCGTGTTCGGCTGGGCCTGGGATGCCCGGGTGCTCCGCTCCCAGGTCTTGAGCCTCAGGGAGCGGGAGTTCACCAAAACGGCCATCCTTTCGGGCACGCCCACTTTGGAGCTGGTCTTCAAGGAGTACATGCCGTATATCACGCCTCTGGCCTTTTCTACCCTGATCAACAACATGTCTTGGGCTATCGGGATGGAGATGACCCTGTCCATTATCGGCTTGACCAATATGGACATTCCCACGCTGGGCACGAATCTGAAATGGGCCTTGAACTACCAGGCCATCCTCATGCGGCGCTGGAACTGGATTCTCACTCCCGTTGTCCTGTCTGTGCTGCTCTTCATTGCCCTGTACTGGCTGTCCGTGAGCATCAGCGAATATCTAGATCCGCGCACCCGCGTGCAGAGAGTGGGGGGAGAATAAGATGAAGCCCAGCGATGTGGTACTGCGTACGGAAAACCTCAAGGCCCACTATGTGCTCGATGTCCCCGGAGGCCAGAAGGTAGTCCGGGCGGTTGACGGCGTGGAGCTGCAGATCCGCAGGAACGAGATCTACGGCATTGCCGGTGAAAGCGGCTGCGGCAAGTCCACGCTCATGAAAACGCTCTATGCCTGGGTGAACCGGCCGCTGCGCCTGGTGGAGGGCAGCGTGTTCTACAGCAAAGACGGCCAGGAGTTCGATGTCTACGCCCTGAACAAGCAGGAACTGCGCAGGCTGCGCTGGACCTTTATGGCCTATGTCCCCCAGGGGGCCATGAGCATTTTCAACCCGGTCATCAAGATCAAAGAAACCTACCGCGATTTTCTCAGCAGCCACCTGCGGGGCAAAACTGTGGAAGAAATGTTCGAGATGGCCAAAGAGCATATTGAACAGCTGGGTCTGCCCGTGAGCATCTTGGAGGCTTATCCGCACCAGCTCTCAGGAGGCATGCGCCAGCGGGTGGCCATCGCCTTGGCGGCGCTGCTGCGCCCCAGTGTCATTTTTGCCGATGAACCCACCACCGCTTTGGATGTGGTGGTGCAGCGGGGCGTGGTGCAGCTGTTGAAAGATATTCAGGAGCGGCTGCACAACACGATTATTCTAGTTACTCATGATATGGGCATTCATGCTAATGTTACGGACCGGCTGTGCATTATGTACGCCGGCAGGATTATCGAAGAGGCGGCCACGGTAGAGATCTTCAAGAACCCGCTGCATCCGTACACCCAGTTCTTGATCAACTCCCTGCCCCAGTTCGGAGACACCGGGGAGCGGGTAAGCGCGCCGGGCCAGCCGCCTTCCTTGGCCAATCTGCCGTCCGGCTGTGCCTTCCATCCGCGCTGCCCCCAGGCCATGCCCATCTGCAGGGAGCGGAGGCCGGAAGACACCAAACTGGGCGAACACCGCGTGGCCTGCTGGCTACATGCTGAAAGGGGCGAAGCAGAGTATGCAGCCAATTCTTGAAGTGCGCAACCTCACCAAGGTGTTCCACCGCGGCAGTCTCCTGGCGCGGGATCGCATCGTGGCCGTCGACAGCGTGTCTTTCGCCATGCAGCGGGGAGAAGTGTTCACCCTGGCCGGTGAAAGCGGTTGCGGCAAAACCACCACTGCCCGCATGATCTTGGGCTTTGAGCAGCCCACCTCCGGAGAGATCATCTATGAGAAGAACCAGGAGAGGTGGCATCCCAAGATCTGGTTTTCCCAGCGTATTCAGGCGGTGTTTCAAAACCCCTTTGAGACGTTCAATCCTCTGCGCAAAGTTGAGGGATACCTCTTTGAAACGGTGCGCAACTACGGGCTGGCCCGCAGCCGGGCCGAGGCCGTGGAGCTGATCAACGCCAAGCTGGAAGCGGTGGGGCTGAACTACGGCGAGGTGGAGGGTCGCTACCCCAGCGAATTTTCCGGTGGGCAGCTGCAGCGGATCTCCATTGCCCGCTCTCTGCTGGTTGATCCAGCCCTATTGATCGCTGACGAGCCGGTGTCCATGGTGGATGCGTCCATCAGAATGTCCATTGTAAACCTGTTCAGGCGCCTGCGGGACGAGCTGAACATGGGCATTCTGTACATCACCCACGACCTGGCCACAGCCTATTACCTGGGGGGCCAGATTGCCGTGATGTTCCGGGGTAACATCATGGAGATGGGTCCGGCCCAGGAGGTGCTGATCAATCCCCGCCATCCCTATACCCAGCTGCTCCGGGAGTCTATTCCCGAAGCGGATCCGGATCGCAAATGGCAGGGGAGGATTTCCATCGCGGAAACGGAGCAGGAAGAATACCTGCGCACGGGCTGCAAGTTCGCAGGCAGATGCCCCCAGGTGATGGACATCTGCAAAAAGCAGGTGCCTGACCTGGTTGATGTAGAGGGTGTGCAGGTGAAGTGCCACCTGTATGCAGAGCAAAAGAGCGTTCGCGAGGAGGTGAGTTAGCCGCCGGTTGTAAGCTAGTTGTGAAGCAACTCAATGGCAGCTTGCCAGCAAAATATGCTTAAGGAGGTTAAACCATGAGTAGGGCAAGAGAAGTTTTGGTGCTTGTGTTACTGGCCATGCTGGTGTTCAGCTCTGTTGCGCTGGCCCAGGAACCCACAGGATTCCCCAGGGACCAGACCCTAATTGTCAACATGCTCACCGGCCGTGTGGGGACCCCCAGCAACTTCAATGAGTGGGTAGGCTGGCGCTGGAGAGACCGCGGCATGCAGAACCTGGCCAATGAGCCTCTGTGGTCTGTTGACTTTGCCACCGGCCAGATCATCAACGGCCTGGCTTCCGGGGATCCGGTCTACAACGAAGATTTCACCAAGCTGACCATCCCCCTGAGAGAAGGCGTTGCCTGGAGTGACGGAGTGCCCTTTACCGCAGATGACGTTGTCTTCACAGTGGAAACCATCCTGGCTGAACCGGGGCTTGCCTCTCATTCTGCCTTTTCGGCCAAGATCAGCAAGGTGTACAAGACCAACGATTACGAAGTGGTTATCGAGCTGAAGGAACCAGACTCCCGGTTCCACACCCACTTCCTGGATCGCTGGGGCTGCACCTGGATTATGCCCAAGCACATCTTCGAAAACGTGGATGACGTGGTATCCTTTGAATTCGACCCGTTTGTAGGCACCGGGCCTTACAAACTGCACAGCTACGACCCGGCCGGCTACTGGACGGCCTGGGAAAAGAGGGAAGACTGGGATAAATCGCCGACCGGCATCCTCTTCGGCGAACCGGCACCCAAGTATGTGCTGTTCCGCACCTTCAGCGACAGCAGCGCCAAGATTATCGCCCAGCTCACCCATCAGCTCGACGTAGCCGACCATGATGCCGAGGGCTTTGCGG
>ERZ773359.4137-NODE-4137-length-15623-cov-6.582541_pt1 | contig 15623 bp, 13 predicted proteins | sample MGYA00374955_ERZ773359 | MGnify/ENA primary metagenome ERZ773359 (study PRJEB29098, sample SAMN04486028) | biogas fermenter metagenome | study: EMG produced TPA metagenomics assembly of the Biogas fermentation microbial communities from Germany - Plant 4 DNA1... | reverse complement strand
GAAATCCTGAAAGCAAAATTAAGCTGAAAAGCGAAAGGCGGCTGAAAAGCCGCCTTTTTAAATGTCATATATCAGCGTGAGACAGATAACACGGTATATGGCTGATGTAGCGCATAGTTTTTAGCGTCGGCGGGCGGTCAGCCTTCCGGATTGCCGCTCGCCGCGGCTTTCAGGTAGGCGTTGATGAACCCGTCAATGTCGCCGTCCATCACGGCGTTGATATTGCCGGCCTCAAAACCGGTGCGGTGGTCCTTGACCAGAGTGTACGGCATGAATACATAGGAGCGAATCTGGTTCCCCCACGCGATTTGGGATTGGTTGCCCTTGATATCCTCTATTTTTTCGTAATGCTCCCGCTCCTTGATTTCAAGCAGCTTGGATTTCAGCATTTTCATCGCGGTCTCGCGGTTTTGGTGCTGGCTGCGCTCGTTCTGGCAGGAGACCACTATTCCGGTGGGTATGTGGGTGATACGGACCGCCGATTCGGTCTTGTTGACATGCTGGCCGCCTGCCCCGCCCGACCGGAAGGTGTCAACCTTCAAATCCTCAGGGCGGATTTCCACTTTAATCGAGTCGTCGATTTCGGGGACCACCTCAACGGCCGCGAACGAGGTATGCCGCCTGCCTGAGGCGTCAAAAGGGGAAACCCTCACAAGGCGGTGGACTCCGGCCTCGGATTTGAGATAACCGTATGCGTTAAGGCCGGTTATCAGGATTGAGGCGCTTTTTATTCCTGCCTCGTCCCCGTCGAGGTAGTCCAGCACTTTATAGCTGAACCCGCGGCGCTCCGCCCAGCGGGTGTACATCCTGTAAAGCATCTCTGCCCAGTCCTGCGCTTCGGTGCCGCCCGCGCCGGCGTGAAAAGTCAGTATCGCGTTTTTGCTGTCAAACTCGCCTCTGAGCAGGGTGGAAAGGCGCTGGTTCTCCAAATCCTTTTTGATTTGCTCGACGGCCTCGGCGCATTCGCCAAACAGGGATTCGTCCTCTTCCTCGTCCGCAAGCTCAATCAGGGTCAGCGCGTCGTTGTAGGCCCTGACCAGCCGCTCATATTTTGATATGGTCTCCTTAAAGCCGGAGATTTTCTGAAGAACCGACTGCGCCGCCTCCATGTCGTCCCAAAAATCCGCGGCCGCAGCCTTTGTTTCAAGCTCGGACAGCTCGCGCCGGCAGCGCTCAAGGTTAAGCGCGGCCGCAAGGTCGTCTGTGTCGGGCTTGAGCGCCTCAAGCGCGAGTTTCAGTTCTTCGTATTGGAGCATGTATTTCATCCTTTATAGAGATTTGGATATGTATTACCAAAGGTAATTATATTTGATTTTTAATTTGATGTAAAGATAAAGATACGCGGGATTGGGTCTGCGCGTCCCCGGCCGCCAAAAAATGGCGGAGTCTGTACTTGACTATGTAATTATAAGTTGTTATAATTACCACATTGTATTATTATATACAATACAGTAAAGCGTGCTTAAGCACGCGTCTTATCCTTGCTCCGGGCCATGTTCCGGGGCCATTAGTCCATGAGGAGGTGCAAAAATGGCAGTAGAAAAGAAGAATTCCTACGAAGCAGTGCTGGTGTATTCCACCACCCTTGGCGAGGACGGCATCGCGGAAATCGAGGGAAAATTCAAGGCCCTGATTGAAGAGCATGCCGAATCCGTCGAAACGGACGAGTGGGGCAAGCGCAGGCTGGCTTATCCGATTAATGACGAGAACGAAGGCTTCTACGTGCTTTACCGGTTCGTCTGCTCACCTGATTTCCCCGCCGAGCTCGACCGCGTCTGCAAAATCACCGAGGGCGTGCTGCGTTCGCTGATTGTCCGTATTGATGATTAAAAGGAGGTACTGTAATGCTTAATGTGGTTTGCCTTATGGGAAGGCTGGGCTCAGACCCGGAGCTTAAGTACACTCCCTCGCAGGTCCCGGTAACCAATTTCAGCATAGCGGTTCAGCGCACCTACATGCCGAAAAACAGTACCGAAAGGCCGACCGACTGGATTGACATCGTCGCGTGGCGCAGTACTGCCGAATTTATCACCAGGTATTTCCGCAAGGGCTCGATGATTATCGTGCAGGGCTCAATCCAGACCCGCAACTACGTCGACAGGGACGGCAACAGGCGCACCGCTTTTGAAGTGGTTGCCGACAACGTCTTCTTTGGCGATTCTCGGCGCAGTTCCACCGATAACGCCGGGCCCCGGTTTGATTCGCAGTTGCCGCCGGTTGCCGAAGAGGAGGCACAGCCCGCTTTTTCAAATGCCGATGATACCGATTTTGAGGAGATTGTCGGCGATGACGATTTGCCGTTTTGATTTGCAGCGGAATTCTGTCTAAAGGAGGTTAATGGCTTGTCCGAAAAAGCTGAGAAAGTCGAAAGACAGGAGCGCCCTGTCCGCAGCGGCCGCAAGGGCCGCCGCAAGGTGTGCAGCTTCTGTGTAGATAAAATCGACAAGGTGGATTATAAGGACGTGGCGCGCCTTCGCAAGTGCATGTCCGAAAGGGCTAAAATCCTGCCCCGGCGCGTAACAGGCACCTGCGCGAGACACCAGCGCCAGCTGACGGTTGCGATTAAGCGCGCTCGCCATCTCGCGCTGCTCCCGTTTGAGAGCGAATAAACGACCGATTGATTAAGGCGGCTTTTCAGCCGCCTTTTTTTATTGCCCCCGTATTTCAAACGAAAGGTTTTAATAATTGTTTTATTGTAACCATACCTCAATTATCCATTATTCAATATTAATTATTAATTCCCTCCCTGCGTTTAACCCGTATAATCCGGCGCGGTTTCGGAAAAAATATTGGAAATGCACCGCTTATGGAGGAGAAAGGGTATATGGATGTTACAGGCTTTGAGTACCGCAAGCTCAGCGAAGAGGTATCGCCCCGCTCCCCGGTTTTAAAAAACTGTGTTCTGGCGTTTCTGATTGGCGGGCTTATCTGCGCAATCGGGCAGGTGGCCACCGGTCTTTCGATGGAAGCGGGGATAGAAGTCGAAAACGCGCGGCTGATTGGCGCGTCGGTGCTGATAGCCGCAAGCGCAATCCTGACCGCGTTCGACGTCTACGACAGCATCGCCAAACACGCCGGCGCCGGCACCATTGTGCCGATTACGGGGTTTGCGAACGCGATTGTCGCGCCGGCGATTGAGTTCAAGACCGAGGGGCTGGTGCTGGGTCTGGCGTCAAAGATGTTTACGATTGCCGGGCCGGTGCTGGTCTATGGGATAACCGCCTCGGTGGTTTACGGGATTGTATTGAACCTGCTGGCTCTGTTCAAATAAGGGGGAGTTTATATGCCGGAGCGCAAAGGGCAGTACACTGTTACCTTATCCGGCCGCCCGACCATACTCGGATACTCCGCGGTCGCGGGCAAACGGGAAGGAGAAGGGCCGATCGGGCGGTACTTCGACATGGTGTTCGAGGACACCACTCTGGGCGAAAAGACATGGGAGAAGGCTGAAAGCGCGCTGCAGCGCGAGGCTTTCACCCGCGCGCTCAACAAGGCGGGGGTTACCCCGTCGCAGGTCAATTACCTGTTTGCCGGCGATTTGCTCAACCAGAGCATAGCCTCGACCTTCGGGATGAGGGAATACGGGATACCGATACTTTGCCAGTTCGGGGCGTGCTCCACCATGGCCCAGACGCTGGCGCTTGCGGCGATATTTGTGGACAGCGGCGCCGCCGACATCTGCGCGGCGGTAACCTCCTCGCATTTCTGCTCCGCGGAACGGCAGTTCCGGTTTCCGCTGGAATACGGGGGGCAGCGGCCGCTGACCTCGCAGTGGACCGCGACCGCCGCCGGCGCGATAGTCGTAGGGCTGGGCGGCAGCGGAGTAAGGGTGGCGGACGTAACGATAGGGTACATCACCGATTTCGGGATAAGCGACACCAACAACATGGGCGCCGCGATGGCCCCGGCGGCCACCGAAACCCTGACCGCCTATTTCAACGATACCGGGACAAAACCGCAGGATTACGATTTAATCGTTACCGGTGATTTGGGCGCGGTTGGCTCCGAGATTTTCCTGCAGCTTATGGAGCGCAAAAACTTCCCGCTGGGCTCGAATTATTCTGACTGCGGCCTGCTGCTATACGACAGAAACAAACAGGACGTGCATGCCGGCGGCTCCGGCTGCGGCTGTTCCGCCGCGGTGCTCTGTTCGTATATTCTGGATAAGATGACCGCGGGCGAGCTGAAAAATGTTCTGGTTATCGCGACCGGCGCGCTGATGTCGCCGACGTCCTCCCAGCAGGGGGAAAGCATACCGGGGATTGCCCACCTGTGCCATCTTGTAAAAATGGAATGACATACGGTATCAGGGACAATTATCAGGCAGCATGGATTAGCGGTAAAACGGGCGAAAAAAAGGAGATGGCGCTGCCCATCTCCTTAAATATGCGCGTATTGCCGGCCGCCGGCGACTGTGAAACTCCTGTTCCGCAGCCGCTAATCATCCAGCATATTCATTGTAAGGCCGGTAATCAGTTTGGGGTAAAAATACGTGGATTTCTGCGGCATTTTTTCGCCGGCCAGCGCCACGTCCCTGATTTCGGTAATGCGGGTGGGGTTGAGGATAAAACCGCACTGGTATTCGCCGCTATTCACCCCGTCAAGCACCTGACTGACGTCGCGGGTGTATGTAAGGCTGCGCTGGTTCGCCATGTTCTCGCGGTCAATCCCCATCAGCCGTTCGAGCACCAGCGAGTGGAGGATAGCCACGTCAAGCGAGCGGGAGGCGGGCGACAGCCCCGGCAGGAACTCTTCCATCACCGAGGTATCGCGCAGGGTAAGCTGGGCAAAGCTGCCGCCGCCGGCATAGAAAGCGAACGTATGGCGCCCTGCCTGATACCCGCTCTGGAGCGCCTGATTTATTGACGAAAGCTCAATGCCTTTTGTTATCTCAAAATACTTTTCACATTCGGCGATAATGCGGTCGGGCGCAAAGTCTTTAATCCCCCTGACAAGACGGTGGGTAGGGAAAACCACAAGCCCGGGATGGCTCATTTCGACCATCACCATCATAACATAATCGGAGGCGGCGCCTGCGGGCGCCCCTTTTTCGCGTAGATAGTTGCGGTAGTTCAGCGCGGTTTCATACCGGTGGTGCCCGTCGGCAATATACAGCTTTTTATCCGCGAAATGGCCGCATACCGCGGATATTTTCCGCGAGTCGGTTACCGCCCACAGCCTGTGCGTAAGCCCGTCCCAATCGGTCATTTCGGCGGCCGGCCGCTCGTCCGCGGCCAGCGCCTTAATATCAAGGGTTTTGCCGGGCTGGTCCATATACAGCGAATAAACGCTGCTGAAATTGCAGTTTGTCGCCTTCATCAGGTTGAACCTGTCGGTTTTGGCCTTGGACAGGGTTTCCTCATGCGGCAAAACCACGCCTTTTTCAAATTCCTCAAGTCTGACCTGCGCGACCAGCCCCGCGATGCTCCGCCTGCCGCCGCCCAAAGAAAACTCGATTTCGTAGACATAAACAGCCGGCCGGTCGTCCTTTTTCAAAACCCCGTTTTTCAGCCATTCACGCAGGGTTTCGCCGGCTTTCCGGTACGGGTCGTCCCCGTCCCGCGGCAGCTCCAGCCTCACGATATTGTAAGGGCTGCGCGCAAGGAGCTCCTGACGCTGCTCTTCGCTGATGATATCATAAGGCGGGCAGGTCAAATCCTCTGCCCTGCCTGCCTTGTCCGTAAACCTTAATGCGCGAAATGGGCGAATTTCAGCCATGAAACCATTCCTTTCCTGTGGTATGTTCTGTTCTGTCCGCAGTTTTTGAGCGGGAACCGTCGGCGCGGGGTTTTTAAAACCTTTTTAACGCTGCTGCCTTTTTACAACTTCCCCCTGACGCTTATATATGCAGCCGGCGGGGACAACCCCCCTGACCGACGACAGCGGGTATATCACCGAGCCGCGGCCCACCACCGTACCCGGATTGAGCACCGAGCCGCAGCCCACCTCGACATGGTCGCCGATCACCGCACCGAATTTCTTCATCCCCGTGTTTATTTTCTCGCCGTTGTATGCAACGCAGACCATGCTTTTGTCGCATTTTACGTTCGAGGTAATCGCGCCCGCGCCCATGTGCGCCCTGAATCCCAGTATCGAATCCCCTACATAATTGTAATGCGGGACCTGCACGCAGTCAAACAGTATCACGTTTTTCAGCTCGGTGGAATTGCCGACCACCGCTTTCCTGCCTATGACGGCGCCGCCGCGGATAAAGGCGCAGTGCCGGATTTCCGCCCCTTCCCCGATAATCACGTTCTCCCCGATGTAAGCGGACGGGGCGATTACCGCGGATTTGTGTATAAAGACACCGGGGCGCGGCGAATGGTATTCGTCCTCAGGCAGGTTTTGACCGGCGGACTGAATGAACTCCGCAATCTTCGGGATGGCTTCCCACGGATACGCGGCTTCGGAAAGCAGCGGCCATGCTATGGTGTTGCCTTCCTCAAACAGCCGGGCTGTGCTCAATTCGGGAAACCTTATTTCAGAAATCCCCATTCTCATCATACCTTTTTGAAAATTTAAAATCGCCTCTTATACTTTATCACCCTTTAAACCCATATTCAAGAATTTATTTAATATGAATATTGAAACCAACAATTTAATATGCTAAAATCGAAGCAATTGAATAATGATTGGAAGTGATAGCTTGGCTTTAACCGTCAGAAACGTCAGCAAAACCTTTGGTACCAATAAGGCAGTGGACAATCTGAGCTTTGAAATTGCCGAGCCGGGCATTTTCGGGCTGCTCGGCACCAACGGCGCCGGCAAGACCACCACGATACGGATGATTTTGGGGATTATGTCAAAGGACGAGGGCGAAATCCTCTGGGACGGCAAGGAAGTCAGCAGAAAAACCGTCAGCTACGGGTACATGCCGGAGGAACGCGGCATATATCCCAAAGTGCGGGTTTTTGAGCAACTGGTATATTTCGGCTGCCTGCGCGGAATGAACCGGCATGACGCGCAGAAATCCGCCAAAAGCTGGCTGGAAAGACTGGGAGTGTCCGAATACACCAATATGATTGCAGACAAGCTGTCCAAAGGTAATCAGCAGAAAATCCAGCTTATCGCCGCCCTGATTCACGACCCGACCCTGATTTTTCTGGACGAGCCTTTCAGCGGGCTTGACCCCATCAACACCGACGCGTTCAAGAATATAATCGACGAGCTCAAGGACCGGAAGAAAACCATAATAATGTCCGCCCATCAGATGTATACAATCGAACAGTTCTGCAGGGACATTCTAATCCTCGACAGAGGCCGCACTGTGCTTAAAGGCAATCTGCGCGAAATAAAAGCGGGGTACGGGCACACCAACCTGTCCCTCGGCTGTTCCCCGGACGCCGCCGGCACTATCCTGCCGCTTGCCGAAAAGCACGGCTTGAGGCTGATTGAACAAAAGCCGGACGGGTTTGAGTTTAAAATCAGCGGGGAGCAGTCGGCGCAGGCTTTCATTGCCGAGCTTATCGGCGGCGGGTTTTACCCCGAAAGGTATGAAATACGCCAGCCTTCGCTGCATGAAATCTTTGTCGAGAAAGTAGGTGCGGCAGTATGAGGGAAATCTACAACGTGTTTTTGTTCACCCTGCGCGACAATATGCGCAAAAGGCCGTTTATCATTACCACGGCAATCGTGCTGGTCCTTATAATCGCCGGCTGCCTGCTGCTGCGGTTTATCGCAGGCGGGGGCATTAAGGATGACAAGACAACCGGAGAAATCCCGGACGACGAAAAGACAAAAACCTGTTATATAATCGACGAGGGCAACCTTATCCCCGGCGTAAAAGAGGTGCTGGCGGCGGCTTTCCCGCACGTCCGCTTTACAATCGGGGAGCCGGCAAAACTGGACGAATACAAGAAAAACGTTGAAACCGACGATTCGGTCGCTGTAATGGAAATAAGCGAGGGCAGCTTATTGCCCGCTCTGCGCTTTACCGTAACCTCATTTCTCAGCGGTTTCCCGTCCGACCAGATGGCCGAGACTGTGCGTCAGGCTGTAATTCATAGCGCGCTGTCAAACGCGGGGGTGGACGGGGACATCACCAAAATAGCGCTGTCGAATATCGAGTACACCACCGTGCCGGCGGGAAAGATGGACATCACCGGATACTCGCTTGGAATTGTGCTCACCCTCCTTATGTTTTTTGCGGTTTATTACTACGGATACGGGGTAGCGATGTCGGTGGCGTCCGAAAAAACCACGCGCGTGATGGAAACACTGGTGGTTTCGGCAAAACCCTCCCGCATACTTCTGGGAAAATGTATCGCGATGGGGGTGCTCGGCCTGATACAGCTTTCTTTATTCATTGCCGCGGCGGGTGTGGGGTACGTCCTGATTGTGCCCAAAGGCTTTACCATCGGGGGGGTACCGCTCGCGCTGTCTTCCTTCACCGTTCCCTCGGCGATATTAATCCTTATCTACTTCCTGTTTGGATATGCTCTGTACGCGATGATAAACTCGGTCTGCGGCGCAACCGTCAGCCGCTCCGAAGACCTTCAGGCGGCGATGATGCCCTCGGTGCTCATCAGCCTGGGTTCTTTTTACGCCTCCTACTTCTCGCTGTATATGCCAAACCAGGGATTTAAGCGGATTATCACCTATATTCCGTTCACCTCTCCATTCATCATGCCGTCCAGACTATTGAACGAAAACGTCGGCGAAATCGAGATTATCGTTTCAATCCTGCTGCTTGCCGCCGCCACCGTTCTGGTTTCCCTGATATCTATAAGGCTGTATTCCGCGTCGGTACTCCATTACGGGCAGCGGCTGAAAATCGGGGAATTGATTAAACTGCGCAAATAAAAGTCAAAGGGGAAGCAGCCGCTTCCCCTTATTTTTTTTGTGCCGACAGCCGATATTCTTATTAGAATTAACAGGTTGTACATTTTTTGTTTACGGTTATTACACAAGCCCGGTTTATCATAAGTTAATAGCATAAATGAAGGGGGTGTCGGGCAGCGTAATTGAGCTTATGCACGGCCGGCAGGTTACCGTTTGCGATTTGACCCGAAGATACAATCCGCCTACCTTCGCCGGCAGGGTTCAGCAAAGGGCGGAAGAAAGGGCATGGTTATATTTATGAATCCGAACGTTCTTGTCTGCGTTACAGATAGGCCCGGCAGCGAACGGCTAATCCGCGCCGGGGCTTCAATAGCAAAAGACAGCGGCATTGCCCTGAATGTTGTAACAGTGCTTCCAAAAGGGTTTGTTTCCGAAAACACGGCCGCGGTACTTCAGGAGCTTTACAACACCGCGAATTCGCTGGGAGCCGAAATGCACTTTTATTTCAACAGCGAGCCGGCGCTCACCATTGCGGTGCACGCGAGGAAAACCGGCTCAGAGCACATAGTGAGCGGAAAACCGGACGCCGACAGCAGCCTGTTTATCGAAACCTTAAGGGGGCTTCTGCCGGATTTGCCGGTATCTATTGTTGATTCAGACGGCCGGATTTACACTATCCCGGCAGTATCCCCCGCAAAACAGCCCATCAAATAAAGGATTGCGGGGAACCATATAAGCCTTTATACAAACACAAAAAGGCGCCGAAACTTAACTGCACCCCAATTGTTAGACAGTATGGCCTACTGAATAACAATTGGGGTGCAGTTCAAACTTAATCCTCTTTTTCTTCCTGCGTTTCGCCGGTTTCGGGCTCGACCTCGATATGAACCCGCCCAATCCGGCGCTCATCCATTTCCAAAACGGTAAAGGTCGCTTTTTTATATTTTATCTGCGGATGCTCATCCTCGCCCGGTATCCTGCCCAAAACGTCCATGATATACCCGCCGAGAGTCTCGTATTCCCCGTCGGGGAAACGGATATTCAGGATTTCGCCGAGTTCCTCGATGTCGATGGAGCCGTCAACGTCAAAGGTGTTGTCGCCGAGTTTTGTAACCTCTTCCTCCTCGTTGTCATACTCGTCCTGGATATTGCCGACAATGGATTCGAGCAAATCCTCCATCGTAACTATCCCGGCAAAACCGCCGTACTCATCCACGACAATGGACATCTGCACCCGCTTTTCGGTCATCTCGGCGAACAAATCGCGGCATTTTTTGGTGCCGGGTATGAAATAGGTTTCGCGCATTAAATGCCGGATTGTTACGTTTTCGGGTATCTCCCTGCCGACATACGGCAGCAAGTCCTTGACATAGAGAATGCCGACGATATTGTCTATATCCTCCTCATAAACCGGCAGGCGGGAATACCCATTGTCAACGCATATGCGCAGGGCTTCCATGAAGTCCTCGTTGACCTCGATTACCTCCACCTCGGTGCGGGGGGTCATGATTTCCTCGGCCGTGATGTCGTCAAACTCGAAGATGTTGTTTATCATTTCCTTCTGAGTGTCCTCAATCACGCCCTTTTCCCCGCCCACATCAACCATCATGCGGATTTCTTCCTCGGTTACGTTGTCCACCGCGGCGTTTGGGTCAAGCCCGAAAAGCCGCACCATCACATTCGTGGAGACCGAAAGCAGTTTGACAAACGGACGCATAACCGCCGCAATCACATTTAAAACGCCGATTGAGGCGAAGGAAATCGCCTCTGCCTTTTGCATTGCAATCCTTTTTGGAACCAGTTCGCCCAATACAAGATTTAAAAACGCCATAATAACCGTAATCAGCACAACGCTGACGGTATGGACTACCACGCTGTACTGCGCCAGAACTGCCGACAGCCCTGTCAGCCAGCGGGTCAGCGGTACGGCCAGAGACTGCGCCGCAACAGCCGAAGTCAGAAAACCGGCAAGCGTAACACCAATCTGGATGGTCGCAAGGAAATTTGACGAATTGGCAGTCAGCTTTAACACTTGCCGGGCCTTTTTGTGCCCTTCCTCTGCCATCTTCTGAATTTTATTGTCGTTGAGCGAAATCACCGCGATTTCGGAGGCGGCGAAAAACGCGTTGACAAATATCAGAAAGGCCAAAAGAATTAGTTTAAGAATTAAATCGCCAGCAGGGTCAGGCTCAGGACCGGAATCCATCTGTAATGATTACCCCTTTCGTTTGCGGACATACCGCTCAAAATTGTTAAAAACTGCGGGCGGTTATTTGTGAGTAATATAATAATCACTTTTTTTATGGTTGTCAACCTCAGCAAACCGCGATACGGCGAGCTACCCGCAGGAATAACGAGAAAACAGGCGATTTCCGCGCATAAACCGCTGTAAAGCCAGTATTTTCCATTAATAATAATATAATCAAGAAAATAACAGCATGAAACACTATTAAAATAATTTTAAAATTATATTCTTTAAATTTAGGCAGTTTTATTGTTTACAGTTTGGATTAAAAATGTTACTATAACTATTGGCTTGTTAAAAAATTAATTATACGCGCTTCTTCAAGGAGGAAAAAGTAAATGTCAAGAGAATTCAAAACCATGGACGGCAACACCGCCGCCGCACACGTGGCTTACGCGTTCACTGATGTTGCCGCGATATACCCGATTACCCCGTCCTCGGTAATGGCCGAAGAAACGGATAAATGGGCCGCGCACGGAAAAAAGAACCTGTTCGGACGCCCGGTTAAAGTTGTCGAAATGCAATCCGAAGCCGGCGCCGCCGGCGCGGTACACGGCTCTCTGGCGGCCGGCGCCCTTACCACCACATACACGGCCTCACAGGGTCTGCTGCTGATGATTCCCAATATGTATAAAATCGCCGGCGAGCTGCTGCCCAACGTTATCCACGTCTCCGCCCGCGCCGTCGCGTCCCACGCCCTTTCGATATTCGGGGACCAATCCGACATATACGCCTGCCGGCAGACCGGCTATGCCATGCTGTGTTCGTCAAGCGTGCAGGAAGTGATGGATTTGGGCGCGGTCGCCCACCTGTCCACCATCAAGGGTCGGGTCCCGTTCCTCCACTTCTTTGACGGGTTCCGCACCTCCCACGAGCTCCAGAAAATCGCGGTCTGGGACTATAAGGAGCTCGGCGAAATGCTGGACTGGGAGGCGCTGGAGCGTTTCCGCAGCAACGCGCTCAGCCCCGAACACCCGGTACAGCGCGGCACCTCGCAAAATCCGGACATCTTCTTCCAGGTGCGCGAGGCCTCAAACACCTATTACGACGCCATTCCCGAAACCGTGGAGTATTACATGAACGAGGTCAACAAAAGGATTGGCTCGGACTACAAACTGTTCAACTACTACGGCCCAAGCGACGCAAAGCATATCATAATCGCGATGGGCTCGGTCTGCGAAACAGTGGAGGAGACCATCGACTACCTCAACGCCAAAGGCGAGAAGGTCGGGCTTATCAGAGTAAGGCTTTACCGCCCCTTCTCCACAAAACACCTGCTTGACGCAATCCCGGACACCGTCGAAAAAATCTCGGTGCTGGACCGCACCAAAGAGCCCGGCTCGATTGGCGAACCGCTGTATCTGGACGTCTGCGCGGCGCTCAAGGGCTCTAAATTCGAGTCCATCCCGGTTTACACCGGCAGATACGGCTTAAGCTCCAAAGACACCAACCCCGGTCAAATCATCGCGGTGTATCGGAATATGCAAGCCTCGGAGCCCAAGCCGAGGTTCACCATCGGGATTGAGGACGACGTTACCCGCCTGTCCCTCGACATCACCGAGAACCCCGACACCACGCCGAGCGGCACCACCTCCTGCAAATTCTGGGGACTGGGCTCGGACGGCACTGTCGGCGCCAATAAAAACTCGATAAAGATTATCGGCGACCACACTGATATGTATGTTCAGGGATACTTTTCCTATGACTCCAAAAAATCCGGCGGGGTTACCATTTCCCACCTGCGCTTTGGCGACAAGCCCATCAAATCCACTTATTTTGTCAGCAAGGCGGATTTTGTCGCCTGCCACAACCCGTCGTACATTGACAAATACGACATGGTCAGCGACATCAAGCCCGGCGGCACCTTCCTGCTCAACTGCCCGTGGGACGAGCAGGAACTGGACAGCCGCCTGCCCGCCGAGATGAAACGGACTATCGCGAAGAACAATATCCGCTTTTACACCATAGACGCCACAAAGTACGCGAAGGAACTGGGGCTCGGAAACCGGATAAACACCATCCTTCAGGCGGCTTTCTTTAAGCTGGCGGACATTATCCCGGCGGACGACGCGGTCAGATACATGAAGGACGCCGCCACCAAATCCTATTCCCGCAAAGGCGAAGCGATTGTCAAGATGAACCACGACGCGATTGACACCGGTATCCGCGAGGTAAAACAGGTCAGGGTGCCGGCGGAATGGGCAAACGCGAAAGACGACGGCATTAAAAAGCAGTTGTTCGGCGGGCGCCCCGAAATCCGCGATTATATTGACAACGTACTGGCGCCCATGAACGCGCAGAAAGGTGATACCCTGCCCGTCTCCACCTTCCTTAAGGACGCCGACGGAACAGTGCCGCTCGGCTCCGCCGCTTACGAAAAACGCGGCATCGCGGTGGATGTCCCCGAATGGCAGCCCGAATTCTGCATTCAGTGCAATTTCTGCTCCTATGTCTGCCCGCACGCGGTAATCCGCCCCGCGGTCATGAACGAGCAGGAAGCGGCGAACGCGCCCGAAGGAATGAAGATGAAACCGGCGACCGGCCTGCCCGGCTATCAGTTCGCCATCACCGTCTCCACCCTCGACTGCACCGGCTGCGGCTCCTGCGCGTCGGTCTGCCCCGGCATGAAGGGCAACAAGGCGCTGATAATGAAGCCTATCGACACCCAGCTTGAAGAACAGGATAACTTCCTGTACGGTCTGGATTTGCCGATAAAGGAAGACGTGCTTGAAAAATTCAAGCCCACCACCGTCAAGGGAAGCCAGTTCCTGCAGCCGCTGCTTGAGTTCTCCGGCGCCTGCGCGGGCTGCGGCGAAACCCCTTACGCCAAGCTGGCCACCCAGCTTTTCGGCGACAGGATGTATATCGCGAACGCCACCGGCTGTACCTCAATCTGGGGAGGCTCGGCCCCCTCGACCCCGTACACCGTGAACAAAGAGGGGCGCGGCCCGGCGTGGGCAAACTCTCTGTTTGAGGACAATGCCGAATACGGTTACGGTATGTTCCTCGGCGTTACCGCGCGCCGCAACCGCCTTGCGGACATTATGAATAAATTCCTTCAGGCCGATATCCCCGCCGAATGGGGCCTGAAAGAGGCCGCCGAGGCGTGGCTTGAGGGCAGGGACGACGCGAAGGCCTCGAAGGAGGCCGCCAAACTGGTGGTGCCGGCCCTTGAAAAAGCCATCCTTGAGTGCGAAAAGGACAGCGAGCTTTACAGGCTGGTTGACGAGGCCTTAAAATCCGCTGATTTGCTTGTCAAAAAATCCTTCTGGATATTCGGTGGCGACGGCTGGGCTTACGACATCGGTTTCGGCGGGCTGGACCACGTCCTCGCGTCCGGCGAAGACGTCAACGTGCTGGTATTCGACACCGAAGTCTATTCCAACACCGGCGGGCAGTCCTCCAAAGCCACCCCGCTCGGCTCGGTCGCGCAGTTCGCGGCCGCCGGCAAGCAGACAAGGAAAAAGGATCTCGGCGCAATCGCGATGAGCTACGGCTATGTATACGTCGCGCAGATTGCGATGGGCGCGGACATGAACCAGACCATCAAGGCGTTTCTGGAAGCCGAATCTTACCCCGGCCCCTCGCTGATTATCGCGTACTCGCCCTGTATCAACCACGGTATCAAGGGCGGCATGGGCAACGCCCAGCAGGAGGAAAAGAAGGCTGTTCAGGCCGGATACTGGCACCTCTACCGGTTTGACCCGCGCAAGGAAGAGCCGTTCAGCCTCGACAGCAAGGAGCCTACCGAATCCTACCGCGACTTTATCACCGGCGAAGTGCGCTACAGCTCGCTGCTGCGCACCTTCCCCGACCGCGCGGAGGAACTGTTCGCGCAGGCCGAAAAGGACGCGGCTGCGCGCTACCAGCACCTGCTGCGCCTCGCCGAGCTTTACAACAAAAAGTAACCCCGCGGCTTAACCGCATGAACAAATCCCCGGCAAAAATGCCGGGGACAGCTTGTTTATATTGAGTAATCGGAAGTGCAAAAGAATGAAGATTTTATACGCGACGGATATTCATTATGATTTAACACCGGAAAAACCTCACTATCCCCATGCGGTAAAAAACTTAGAAATTTTTTGGGGTCTCCTTGAGGAAAAGATGAAAAACTTCGATCTTTTCATCGGAGGCGGGGATTTGACCGTGAAAGGTCCCGCTTGCAGGAAAGAGCTGGAAGGCTTCAAAAGGGCGGTGGAAAGCATCACCCGCAACTATTTGGTAACACCGGGGAATCACGATCTTTGCCCCTTAAAGGGGATGGAAAAAAGGTATCCCGGAGTGGAGGAATACGAATACAAGGAGCTTTCGGAAACCAACTACGGAAAAGTTTTCGGGGAGGAGGGGCTTTTGTACTCGGAAGAGGCTTCCGGAGTGCGGCTGATTGCCTTCGCCGTAAGAAACGAAGACCCGGATCATCAACTGGAACGGTTGGAAAGGGAGCTGAAAAAGCCCGGTAAAAAGTTGGTTTTTTCCCACTACCCCGTATTCCAAAGCAGAAAGGGCGGTTTTTGCGCCAGTTGGGACTATAATCGAATCCGGGACGTAAGGGAGAAAATCGCACTCCTTATGGCCGAGCCGAAACATCAAGTTTTAT
>ERZ773359.4135-NODE-4135-length-15627-cov-6.284357_pt1 | contig 15627 bp, 15 predicted proteins | sample MGYA00374955_ERZ773359 | MGnify/ENA primary metagenome ERZ773359 (study PRJEB29098, sample SAMN04486028) | biogas fermenter metagenome | study: EMG produced TPA metagenomics assembly of the Biogas fermentation microbial communities from Germany - Plant 4 DNA1... | reverse complement strand
TTTCGTGTAAATGATGTGGGGTTCAATAAAACCTAAAGTGTCTTGACACTATCAGAAGTAAAAAAGTAGTTGACAAATTATCTTAAATAAATTAGCATAGTAACAGGCATATTGATGATTTAAAGCGGTGAAGTAAAACATCATACCGGTTTAAAGGCAATGACCAAGAAGTAGTAGCAGCAAGAACTAATCGATGCAGAGAGCTTTCGGTGGGTGCGAGAAAGCAGGGATTAGTGCTGTGAATTCATCTTGAGAGCCGCACACTGAAAGGCATGATGCTGTGTAGGCTGTGCCGGGTTCTGCCCGTTAATGCAGAGGGGCAATGGTAGTTGCCCGCTGAGGTTGCCTTCGGCAACGAAAACAAGGTGGTACCGCGAATGAGAAATTCGCCCCTGTTACTGGCAGGCGGCGTTTTTTTTTCACATATTTAACCGGTTAAATATACTTACATACGTATTTTCAAAGGGAGGGTTAATATGAAAAAAAGGCTAAAGTTGGCAATATCAGTGCTGCTGGTTCTTTTACTGGTGGGGCTTGTAGGTTGCTCCCGTGACAATGAGGCAAAAGGTGACAAAAAATTAGTCATCGGCATTATCCAATTTGCTGAACATATTGCCCTTGATGCTGCCCGGGACGGATTTATTGATGCTTTGGCTGACAATGGCTACAAAGACGGGGAAAACATTGAAATTGATTATCATAATGCCCAAGCAGACCAAAACAATTTAGGTACAATCAGTGACCGCTTTGTGGCCAACAATGTGGATCTGGTGCTGGCCATTGCCACCCCTGCGGCACAATCTATTGCCGGCAAAACCACGGAAATTCCCATTTTGGGTACAGCCATCACCGATTATGTTGTGGCTCGCCTGGCTGAATCCAATGAAAAGCCCGGGGGCAATGTGAGCGGTACCACCGATATGAACCCCATTAAAGAACAGATAGATTTATTGGTAAAACTGGTGCCGGACGCAAAAACAGTGGGCGTGCTTTACAACTCCAGTGAAGACAATTCAGTTTTGCAGGCGCAAATTGCTAAAGAAGCAGTCGAGGCAAAAGGCCTGGTATATACGGAAGTAACAGTCTCTAATACCAATGAAGTACAGCAGGCGACACAAGCGATTGTGAACCAGTGTGATGCCATTTATATCCCAACAGACAATATTTTTGCTTCTGCCATGCCCGTAGTTCACGGGGTGACGTCACAGTCAAAAACACCGGTAATTTGTGGTGAATCCGGCATGGTGATGTCCGGCGGTTTAGCAACCTTAGGGATAAATTATTATGAATTAGGTTACCAAACCGGTTTAATGGCTATCCGCATCTTTGAAGAAGGTGCCCATCCGTCAACCATGCCCATTGAAGCAGCAAAAGAATTCGATTTTACTATTAACGGTAAAGTTGCGGAGGAAATAGGGCTAGAAATACCTGAAGATCTTTTGGAATACGTCGTCTACGAATAAAAAATCCGGAAACGAGTGGGGAAAATGCCGCAAATAGTTTTAGGTGCTATCATGCTGGGCCTTTTATGGGCCGTGATGACAATTGGCGTTTATATAACTTATCGCATCTTAGGCATTGCCGATTTATCGGTGGAAGGAAGCATTACGACCGGTGCAGCCATTGCTGCCCATTGTATTTACATTGGCATGAATCCTTATCTGGCAACTTTTCTGGCTTTCTTGGGAGGGATGGCAGCAGGCCTGGTTACAGGCCTGCTGCATACTAAGTTAAAAATTCCTGCTTTGTTATCGGGAATTTTAACCATGATTGCGCTCTATTCCATTAACTTGCGTATTCTCGGTAAATCCAATTTGTCGCTTTTACGTATGGATACAGTGTATACAGTTTTTCAAACTTCAAGTCTGGTAAATAACCCGCTGTTTACGCGGCTGAATATAACTCAACTGCTTCCCGCCACAATTTTAGGGATTATTTGTGTTTTTGTGATTATAACAATTTTATACTGGTTTTTCGGAACGGAAATCGGGTGTGCCATCCGGGCTACAGGCGATAATCCGCAAATGGCTCGAGCCCAAGGGATTAATACCAACAATATGATTATTCTTGGTTTAGTTCTGAGTAACGGCCTTGTGGCGCTGAGCGGAGCATTAATTGCCCAGCAGCAGAGCTTTGCCGATATTCAAATGGGCATCGGATCCATTGTTATTGGCTTGGCCTCTGTGATTATCGGTGAAGTTCTTTTTGTGAAAAGAAGTTTTTACAGCCGTCTTGTTTCCCTGGCTTTAGGCGCCATTACTTACCGCTTAATCATTGCCTTTGTCTTGAAGCTGGGGATGCCGGCCAATGACTTGAAGCTTTTTACCGCCATCACCGTTGCTATTGCTTTGGCCCTTCCTACATTCAAGTCATATTTGCGTCCTTTAACCAAGAGCATGAAAGGAGGGGCATCCGGTGCTATCGATAAAAGGAGTTTATAAAGTTTTTAACCCCGGTACCGTCAATGAAAAAACTGCTTTAAACAATATTAACCTTGAACTCAAAGCGGGAGATTTTGTTACCGTCATCGGGGGAAACGGTTCCGGGAAATCAACACTTCTCAACTGTATCGCCGGAGTCCATGCCGTGGATGCAGGCAGCATTTTCATTGACGGTATAGATGTCACCAAAATTCCTGAGCATAAGCGTGCAGGGATGCTTGGCCGTGTCTTCCAGGATCCCATGGTGGGCACCGCCGCCAATATGGGAATAGAAGAAAACCTGGCTTTAGCTTACCGGCGGGGGCAAAAGCGTACCTTAAAATGGATGATTACCAGCCAGGAAAGAAAATTATATAAAGAACTGTTAAGCCAGTTGGATTTGGGACTGGAAAATCGCCTCAGCGATAAAGTTGGGCTTTTGTCCGGCGGCCAGCGCCAAGCACTTACACTTTTAATGGCAACCCTGAAAAGGCCTAAACTGCTTCTTTTGGATGAACATACTGCCGCCTTGGATCCCAAAACCGCCGTTAAAGTTTTGGCAATTACGGATAAATTTATTAGAGAAAGTAATTTGACCACTTTAATGGTTACCCACAATATGCGAGATGCCATTAGATACGGCAATCGTTTAATTATGATGCATGAAGGCCGGATCTTGTTGGACATTACAGAGGAAGCAAAGAAAAAACTGACAGTGGAAGATTTACTCAAGCGTTTTGGACAGGCCAGCGGTGAAGAATTTGCCAATGATCGTGCTCTGCTTTCCTAAAACCGGGTTAGTCGTCGCTTTAGCGGCGGCTTTTTTTATAAAAAAGCTTGCTTTGAATGTGCTGCAAATTGCCTTGCGAAAGCGGAAGCTTAACATTATAATGTTAATGAGGCGTATTCCGGTAGAACGGAAAATAGATATAACCCTTGCTTTTTTGTAGCATGGTAGAATGGGAGGAAATGAAGCATGCCGATTACAGAACTTTTGGCGCGCAATGCGCGTTTGTACGGAAATGAACTTTGTCTCACGGAAATTAACATGGATCTGCAGGAAGAACATAATGTTACTTGGCTTGATTACGAGTTAATTATGAACAGTCCTGCCGGCGAATATCGCCGGGAAATGACTTGGAGAGTCTTTGATGAAAAAGCCAACAGGTTAGCTAACCTGCTTTTAAAAAGAGGGATAAAAAAAGGAGATAAAGTAGCCATTCTGCTGATGAATTGTTTAGAGTGGCTGCCTATATATTTCGGGATTTTAAAAACCGGGGCTGTGGCTGTGCCTTTGAATTTTCGCTATACAGCAGAAGAAATTCAACATTGCTTAACCTTGTCTGAAGCAAAAGCTTTAATTTTCGGACCTGAATTTATTGGGAGAATTGAAACAATTTATCACGACATCCCTAATGTGAAAATTTTACTTTACGCCGGAGAAAACCGGCCTACTTTTGCGGAGAGTTACGACCGTTTAACCGCCAACTGCAGCTCGGAGGCACCCGGGATTAAAATTACAGACGAAGATGATGCCGCCATTTATTTTTCCTCCGGCACTACAGGTTTTCCCAAAGCAATTCTACACAGCCACGGCAGTTTAATGGCTGCCTGTTATACAGAGCAAAAGCATCACGGGCAAACCAGAGAAGATAATTTTTTATGTATTCCCCCGCTTTATCACACCGGCGCCAAAATGCACTGGTTTGGCAGTTTGCTATCGGCAAGTAAAGCCGTTTTGCTGCGGGGAGTTAAACCTGAATGGATCTTGAAAACTGTTTCCGAAGAAAAGATAACGATTGTCTGGCTTTTAGTTCCTTGGGCACAAGATATCTTGGATGCCATTGAAAGCGGCGCCGTGAAGCTGGAAGATTATGAACTTTCGCAATGGAGGCTCATGCATATTGGTGCGCAGCCGGTTCCTCCAAGTTTAATCCGCCGCTGGAAAAAATATTTTCCTCATCATCTTTATGATACAAATTATGGTTTAAGTGAATCCGCCGGTCCCGGCTGTGTGCACCTCGGCGTGGAAAATATCCATAAAGTGGGTGCTATCGGCCTGCCGGGATACGGTTGGGAAGCAAAAATTGTTGATGAAAAGGGAAATCCTGTGCCGCAAGGTCAGGTGGGGGAACTGATTGTCAAGGGCCCCGGCGTCATGAGATGCTATTATAACGACCCGGAAGCTACGGCGGCTGTGCTTAAAGATGGCTGGTTATATACAGGCGATATGGCCCGGGAAGACGAAGACGGCTTTATCTACTTGGTGGACCGGAAGAAGGATGTCATTATCAGTGGCGGTGAAAATATTTATCCGGTACAAGTGGAAGATTTTTTGCGTGAACATGATGCCATTAAAGATGCGGCCGTCATCGGTATCCCCGATAAGCGTTTAGGGGAAATTGCCCTGGCCATTATTGAACTAAAACCTGGGAAAGAATGTACGGTGGAGGAAATAAACAAGTTCTGTCAAAAACTGCCGCGTTATAAGCGGCCGCGTAAAATAGTGTTTGCTAAAGTTCCGCGCAATCCAACGGGAAAAATTGAAAAACCGCGTTTAAGGGAAAAATTCGGGGCCACCAATATTGTGGCAAGACAAACAGCAAACGGGGTAAATCAGGCCATTTAATTTGGCTAAATAACAGGGTGCAGCGGCACCCTGTTATTTTTGCCAGGATTTTTAAAGCGTATTTCTTGTGGTATGCAGTGCGCCTTTATTGCTTATACTACTTTTAAAGTATACCTGCGCCGCCGGGGCCAATTATTTGCGCAGCGGCGGCAGGAAAATAATACTACTGGGAGAATAATTAAGATGAAATGATGAGTTTTGGGTTATCCGGAAGAGGTAAAAATATAAGGAGGTAAAAGGATGTTAACTAAAAGGCAAAATTTGCTCGAAACCATTAGGGGAGGCAACCCTGACCGGCTTGTCAACCAGTATGAAGCTTTTGAGTGCACAGATGCTCTTTACAAAATGATAATGGGAGATCCGATTTCCGCTCAAGGAAAACACCCTATGCCCGGCGGCCAGCCTGAAAAAAACATGTGGGGAGTTACCTTTGCCTGGCCGGAAAATGTTCCCGGTGCGTTTCCCATGCACGATGAGGAGCATAAAGTGGTAAAAGATATTAAAAAGTGGAGAGAAGTTGTCAAAATGCCCAAAACGGATTTCCCGCCGGAAGCATGGGAACCGTATGTAAAAGAAGTTGAAAAAATCGACCGCAATGAAGTGTTTGCCACCATGTTTGTAGCCCCCGGAGCTTTCGAGATGTGTCACCATTTAATGGGTATGGACGACTGCTTAATTAACTTTTACGAAGAACCTGAGGAAATGCATGCCCTGATTGATTATATTACTGAATTTGAATTAAAGTATGCCGCGGAAATTGTTAAGTATTTTAAACCCGATTGCATTTTCCACCACGACGATTGGGGTAGCTCCAAAAACTCATTCTTATCTCCGGCCATGTTTGAAGAATTCATTGTGCCCGCTTATAAAAAAATTTATGGTTTCTACAAAGAAAACGGTGTGGAATTGATTGTACACCACAGTGATTCTTATGCGGCAAATTTAGTACCTTATATGATTGAAATGGGTATTGATATTTGGCAGGGCTGCATCTCCGAGAATAATATTCCTGAACTCATTAAAAAATATGGCGGTAAAATTTCCTTTATGGGCGGTATTGACAACTCCCTCATTGACAAAGAAGACTGGTCACAGGAAGAAATTAGAAATTTGGTACGTAAAACTGTTGAAGAGTGCGGAAAACATTACTTCATTCCCTGCATTACTCAAGGGGGACCGGGCAGCGTCTATCCCGGAGTTTATGAGGCAATCAGCGAAGAAATCGACAAATTAAGCAAGGAAATCTTTTAACATTTCTAGCTGCGTTTAAGCCGCTTGCTCTGGTAGCAAGCGGCTTTTCTCTGCTAAGAGATAACCGGCATAAGTGTCTTATATTACTATTTACTTAAACTATTTACTTTAATGATTAAACTTTCCAAATTGAGTATATTATTGTATAATTCAGTTATCAACGATTTCTGCTAGGGGTCTGACTGCATGTCGAAAAAAAAGATTTTAATTATCGATGATTCTCAATTTATGGCTAATTTAATCTCTGAAATTTTGACAGAGGCCGGTTATGATGTCATCACTGCCGCAGACGGTTACCAGGGGCTGCAAAAAGTGGAAACAGAAAAGCCTGACCTGGTGATCCTTGATATTGTCATGCCCGGCATCAGTGGTTTTGAAGTATGTAAACTTTTAAGAAGCGACGACAGGAATAATTTGATGCCTATTATTATGCTAACGGCTCAAGAAAATGAAGATGACAAGCTAACCGGTCTGGAGCTTGGAGCGGACGATTATATTATTAAGCCCTTTAATAAAAGAGAATTGGTTAGTAGGGTCCGCAACACTTTAAAGCGCATAGACAGAAACAGGTGGGCCAATCCGCTGACGGGCTTGCGGGGTAATATTGAGATAGAAAGGGAAATACAGCAAAGAATTGCGGCAGGACAAGTATTTACCGTGGTGTATGCAGATATTGACAATTTTAAAGCTTACAATGATGTTTATGGTTATGCCTGTGGTGATAGAGCCATTAAAATGACTGCAGATATAATTGTTGAGAATGTAAAACGTTTTGGTAATGCTGATGATTTTGTGGGACATATCGGCGGAGATGATTTTCTTATTATTTCTACACCGGAACGGGCGGTAACCATTGCCGAGGGAATTATTGCCGATTTTGATGTAAAAACAAAAAAACTTTACCAGCCAAGGGACGTGGAAAGAGGTTATGTCGTGACCATTAACCGCGGAAAAGAGGACGTTAAAGTTCCCTTAATCACCATCTCGCTGGTCCTTGTAACCAACAAGCACCGGGAGCTTGTCAGCCATGGGCATATTTCCGAAATTGCAGCCGCACTGAAATAGATAGCAAAAGCCAAAACGGGAAGTGTAATTGTGCAGGATAGTGAATTACAAAATTAGCCTGGATGCCTGCAGACCATTTGTTTTTTAGGCAAAGAAAAAGGCCTGGTTCCAAAAAAGGAGACAGGCCTTAAATCTTTTTGCACGCTATTTTTGCAGGATATTTTTATAGTTTTTCAGTAATGTATTTGGAGCTTCTTTGAGAATTTTTTCCATTGTCCAAGGTCCGTCAGTTACCATGCTGGTGGTGACCACAGGGTGGGCATAAAGACCAATAAAGCTGCCCATGGTCATAAAAACGGCTCCTGTGATATGGGCGGCTTCATCTGAAGCAAGATAGGCAATAAAAGGAGCAAAAAGCTCTGGTGGCGGAGTTTCGTCATAGGGAACAAAAGGCTTCCCGTCCTTGGTGGCCCTTTCATCTTCAGCCACAACTTTGTCAAAAAGTTCCATGTCAATGGATGCTCTTGTTTTGGCTGCAGGACAGAAAGCGTTGGCGGTGATGCCGTCTTCTGCCAGTTCTTCCGCCAGTGCCCAAGTTAAACCTACTGTGCCGGCGTTGGCTGCACAGTATTCGGCCTGACGTAGCCCGCCGCCGCCCGTCCAGGCAGGAGAAGAACAGTTAATGATACGGCCCCACTTGTTCTTTCTCATATAGGGAACGGCGTGGCGGATAATGTTAAAATGACCTTTAGGTTTAACGTTATTAACTTTATCCCATAGTTCTTCAGTGATTTTTTCGATGGGAGCAAAACCAAAGGCACCGGCCACGTTTACCACAATGTCCACAGAGCCGTAAATTTCCGCTGCTTTATCAACAATTTTTTTGGCCTCATTAAAATCAGCGATATCACCGAAAATAGCAGTGGCTTCATAGCCGGCATCCCTAATGGCCTTTGCGGTTGTTTCAGCGTCGCCTGTATATTTCTCCAACTCTTCATGATACCATTTCAGTTGTTCGGGAGTAAGGCGAGCAAGTTTTTCTTCATCCAGTTGGTTGGTAACATTCTTTTTCACCGGGGCACGGTTGTTGGTGACAACTTTTGCGCCTTCTTCCGCCAGCGCAATGGCAATAGCCCGTCCAATGCCCTGCCCGGAGCCGGTAACAAGCGCAACTTTTCCGCTTAAAAGCTTACCCATTTACATACCTCCACAATCTTTTTTAATGTTCTGATATTTACTACTATATAAAAATTAAGGCAAAGTTACAAGGGCTTGCGTCAGTTTAGCCGCGGAGAATGAATCTCTTGTGGGTAGAGTATGGACTCGCTTAAAACATATAAAACCTATAGCGGTCATGGTGCTATCAAAATTATTGATAATTGAAAGTTTTATTTTTTGTTGATATCGTTATGTATTAGAAAACATAATGAAGCGATAGCACTCGGGGAGTTGCCGGTCCCGAGGTTTTATTGTTCATGCTGGAAATGTTGCTGGCCAAGCTAAAAGAGTCCAAGCTGGACTTGAGCGGATGATTGAGTAAGAAAAGTTTGGCGTCTAAGGAGGGGAGATTGATGTGGAAAAAATGGACAGCACTAATACTGCTGGTTACATTTCTTCCTTTAGTTTTCGTTGGGTGCGGTGCGGAAAATGCTGCTAACGAGCAGGGGGCAAAAAAAGAAATTATTGATCTTGCAGGAAGAAAGGTTTTTGTGCCTAAAAACCCTTCTCGCATTGCGGCTATGACCGGCCCGTCTTATGAGATGGTGTTTATGCTGGGAGGCCATGACCGGATTGTCATGACAAAAAGCGGCCATACCACCAATTACCCGTTGGCGCTGCTGACGAATCCTGATCTGGCAAACTATGATGGTATCGGTGCCAATCCCAGCTCGGCAGTTAATATAGAAGACTATTTAAGCCGAGAGGTAGATTTGGTTATTTATTATAATAACGGGAATGAACTAAAAAAATTTGATGCCGTGGGTATCCCGGCAGTGGTCCTTACATTAAACACCAATCCTGTCACTTCCGTGGAAGAAATTATGTCACAATCATTGGATGAGTTTATTGACAAATCTACTATTGCTGTAAAAACCCTAGCCGAAATCCTGGGTGGGGAAGCTGTGGCTGAAGCCCAAAAGTGGGAGGAATACTGCCGCGAAAAGATTACCATGCTGTACGAACGAACGCATCAGCTTTCTGATGAAGAGCGTAAAACAGTTTATTGGGGTAATACATGGGGTGAGAATATTCTTGCTTCTTATGAGATTACCAACCGTTATTATGAAGTCTGGTTATGCGGTGGCAAATTACTGGGCCCGGACGTAGGCACCGGTAATTTTCCGGAAGTTACCCGGGAGCAGCTATTTGAATGGGATCCGGAAATTATTCTTGTTGATAATCATGGCAACTATCCGGAATTAGTTATTAAAAGCATGTACAAAGAAGGTTCCATTTGGGAATCTTTGCAGGCTGTAAGCAAGAGACAACTGTATCGGATCCCTGCGGGAGTCTTTTTCCTGGACAAAGGCACCACCACGACCTTAATGATGCTGTGGCTTGCCACCATTGTCCAGCCGGAGCTTTTCTCTGATATCGATATTATCGAAGAAATTAAATATTACTACCGCGAGTTTTATGAGTATGAACTTACCGATGAGCAGGCACAAAAAGTGCTGGATGGTTGGTATGAAAGAGTTGGTGACGAAGCGGACTTATGAGCAATAAAGCAGACGTCAAGCAACTACATGTTGATCTCAGTCAGATTGAGAAGAAACCGTCTTCTCTAAAATGGGCGCTAATGCTTCTTTTCCCGGTCTGTTTATTTGTCATCACACTTTTTTTAGGCCGGTATCCGGTACCACCCAGGGATGTCTTTGCTATTTTTGGGCAAAAGCTTTTGCGCCTGCCCATTGAAACTTCTTGGACGGACACCATAGAGACTGTAGTGATCAGAGTACGCCTGCCGCGGGCTATCATGGCTGCTTTAGTAGGGGCCGGCCTTTCCATGTCAGGGGCTTCCTTCCAGGGTATGTTTCAGAACCCGCTGGTAAGTCCTTTTGTCCTTGGTGTATCTGCCGGAGCCAGCTTCGGGGCGGCATTGGGCTTGGTGCTGGAGTTGCCGGCTCTGGGCATACAGTTGATAGCCTTTAGTTTTGGACTGATTGCAGTTGCCATTACGTATTTTACAGCACGTATTTATAAGGTTACACCAATTTTAATGCTTGTGCTGTCCGGTATGGTGGTTTCAACTTTTTTTCAGTCCATGTTGTCTTTAATTAAATTTTTGGCAGATGATGATGAGAAACTACCGGCCATTACCTTTTGGTTAATGGGGAGTCTGGGTAGTGTCAGCTTGCAGGATTTGGTCATTGCGGTGCCTCCCCTGCTTATTTCCATGATAGGTCTGTATTTATTAAGGTGGCGGCTGAATGTGCTCTCCATGGGAGACCGTGAAGCACGCGCTTTAGGGGTAAACAGCGAGCTGATTAAAGCTTTAATTATTGTTTTTACTACCGTTATTTCTTCTACAGCCGTTGCTTTCTGCGGTATTATCGGCTGGGTCGGACAGGTCATTCCACATTTTTGCCGCATGGTTGTAGGTCCCGATCATAAAGTTTTAATCCCTGCCACTATGCTGGTGGGAGCAGGCTATTTAATTATGATTGATAATTTGTGCCGTTTATTAACGGCAACAGAAATACCTTTAGGTATTCTCACAGCGGTAATTGGTGCACCCATTTTTGCTTATTTACTGCGTAAAACCAGGGGAGGGTGGAACTAATGACCGTTAAACTCTCCATCAGGGATGCCGGCTTTAGTTATAACAAAAAAGAGATGGTGTGGGAAAACCTTAATCTTGACGTGAAAGAAGGCGAATGCTTATGTTTGCTTGGACCTAACGGCTGTGGCAAAACCACTTTGTTCAACTGCATTGCCGGTAATTTACCGCTTAAGACAGGAGCAATTTATGTAAATCAAAAAAACATCCGGGACTTTTCCGTCATCGAGTTGGCAAAAACGGTGGGTATTGTTTTTCAGGAGCATACTGCTCCCTTTCCTTACACTTCCCTGGAAGTTGTGCGGATGGGGCGTACGCCTCACCTGGGTTTATTTGAATCACCCTCAAAACAGGATACCGAACTGGCTTACAGCATTATGGAGGATTTAGGCATTGCCCATCTTGCCGCCAAAAGCTACACGCATATTTCCGGCGGCGAGCGGCAGTTAGTTTTGATTGCCCGCACACTTTGCCAGGAACCGGAGATTATTCTTTTTGATGAACCTACTTCACATTTAGATTTTAAAAATCAAGCTTTGGTGTTGAGCACAATCAAAAAGCTGTCCGCAAGAGGACTGACCATTATTATGACCAGCCATTTTCCCAACCATGTCTGGAAGGTTGGTACAAAGGTGGCTTTGCTTGGCTACCAGGGAATGGTAGCGCAAGGGCCCGTGGAGCAGGTGATGACGGAAGCAAATTTAACAAAAGCTTATGGGGTAAAAATTAAAATTCATCAAACGGAAACCGAAGCGGGAGCAATTCGCTTCTGTGAACCGGATTTTATATAAAATTACGACAAAAAATAGGAGGGGTTTGTGATGAAAAAAAGATTTCTGTATTTATTGCTGGTGTTGCTTTTAGTATTTGCTTTGGCAGCATGCAGCAGCAATGAAAACGCTGAACCGGAAGAGAATTTAGATCCAGGGCCGGTGCAGGAGGAAGCAAGCGGCGGTGAAGAGAAAAAGGAACCCACATACAAGGAAAAAATGGTGCCTTACGACCAGCTAGAGCCCACAGAAAGAATAGTGTTTTTGCAAAATTCCCTTAATTACTCCCGTGAAGGCTTCTATACTCCTGAAACCAAACCGGCCGCAGAAACAATCACATATAACGGCGACAATGTGGAAGCGTATTCCTTAAGTTATGCCATTGATTTTTTAACAAAGGGATTAGAGGGCGAAGTAACCATTACGCTCAATGACGGTAGCAAACAGGCTTTGGCGGCTGAAGATTTTGCCGGCATGTATGTCAGCATTGATTTTACTTCTGAGGAGCCGCCGGTCCTTTACAATCCGGAAACAGGCACGGAGATTACAGATTTTCTCTTTGCCCAGACGCAAGCCGGCGAAGTTATTTATTCCGTTGTCAGCGGGTCTGTCTATAATGCGGCGGAACTGATAGATACTATAGGTTGGGATCCTGAAGTAACATACCGCTATGTGGCTACTGATAAGTTTTATATCCCGGTAGCACCGGCAGAAAGAGAAACCGGTGAAATCAGAGGCACACTATCCGGTGCCATTAACGGCTCCTTCCCCGATTTAACCATTGCCGGTGGGAAAATTAATGATCTGCTCTTTATTGAAATGATGAATTAAAGTAAAGGCTTAAGAGGGGGGGGATGGAGATGATTATGGAAAAGGTGCTCAAGGCTGCCGAACCATATCTGGTTAATAAGACTGTCAAAGACCTGGTCATTGGTCTTTCCTTAATAGGCTGCCAGCTTGACAGCGGGCATGTGGGTGTTTCTTATGTTATGCGCGAGGAAATTCCCCGGGGCTGCTCTAATTTTCCTTTTGCCAAGGAGGCTATCGGCAAACCTGCTTTGGAAATAGCGCGCTGGGTTATCAGCGGCGAAAATTCGTTGCAAAGGGCCATTGCCTCGGCTGTTTTGGCTGCTGCTTCTTACGAACAAAATTTGCCTGATGATAATGTTCAAGGCAAGCTTTTTGGGGTTGATTTTAAAGCCGGTGATACTGTAGGGATGATTGGGCTTATTGGCCCAGTGGTAAAAGAACTGTCTGCAAAAGTTAAAGAGGTCATAATTTTTGATAAAGGTGCAGAAGATCCAAGACTTTCGCCTATGGAAAAGCAGCCCGAGTTATTGCCCACCTGCGATGTTGTCATCATTACAGGTACCACGACCATTAATGGTACGATTGATTCCCTGCTGACAATGTGCAGCAGAGCACGGGAAATTGTGATGGTCGGTCCTTCAACCCCCATGTATCCTCAAGGCTGGCAGAGCAGCCGGCTGACGGTGCTGGCCGGCTCCTGGTGGGATTGTGAACATAAAGATGAAATATTTAAAATAATTTCTTTAGCCGGCGGGATCCGCCAGCTGCAGCCATATATGCAAAAAAAAGCAGTAGCAGTTTAAATAAAGGTGCAAAAGTAGCAAGCAAAAAAACCGGGCAATTTGCTGCCCGGTTTTTCTTGGTAAAAGAATCGCTTTGAAGTTACAGGTCAATTTTTCTTTCAATTAAAAATCCTGTGCCAAGAAATAAAGCAATAATAACAATAATTTTATAAAGTAAAACTGCTAAATTAATATACTGGGAAGAAGTGATGGTGATGGCACCTTGTTCAATGGTCATGTGGAGAATATCCATTGATGCTAAAGTGCCGATATTTAAGGTGGTAAGATCCAGGTAATAGGGCACGAAAGCTGCCACTTTCATTTGACCGTAGCTTAACAGTGCACTTAAGACTAAAAAGATAATGAACCAGAAATTGCCGATTTTTTTGTTGCGAAAGGTAACTCTACTTAAAGTAATGGAAAAATAAATGAGCAGAAGCAGGCTGATGCCGAAAATTACTGCACCTAGAATAAGGGCTACGGCTTGCCTATTGGTAAGAAAATGCCTTAAAGTTTGTAGCCACGCGATAATGCTAAAGTCAATGCGCACAAAGAAGCGCAGCATCAGCAAGTTGTACAGGGCAAGCATAAGTCCCAAAAGAAAAAACCAGAGTAAGGCTACAATAAGCTTGGAGGCGACAATTTGATTACCTGTGAGGGGTAAAGTAAAGGTAAGATAACCGGTATCTTCATAGAGCTCTTTACGGAAAGAACCCACAATATAGAGGAAAGTTACCAGGGCGATGCCAAAGAGCAACAAGACTGAAAGCCCGATAAAAATATTACCACCAGCCGAGTTTCCTTTTGTTACATAGTAATAAATGCCGGTAATAAGAATGAATGCCAAAACTAAAACTCCCAAAATAAACCTATATGTTCCCCGGATTTCATATTTCATAAATTTAAGCATGATAACCCTCCTCTGTAGCAAAAACTTCTTTATAAATAGCATCAATTTGCTTGCCTTTTTCTGCGCGTAAAGTCTCGGTGTCGCCGGTAAGCACAATTTTTCCCTCTTTTAAAAAGACCACTTCTTCTAAAATGTTTTCCATATCCCTGACTAAATGGGTGGTAATGAGCATGGAACTGTTTGCATGATAATTATTGATAATGGCATCTAAAATCTGATCCCTGGCCACCGGGTCTACGCCGGCTATAGGTTCATCTAGAATATAAAGTTTTGCGTTGCGGGAAAGCACCAGGGACAAATTTAGTTTTTCCATCATACCCTTAGAAAGAGTGTCAATTTTCATCTTCATTTCCAGCTTCATAAAAGCCAAAAGTTCGGCAAATTTTTCTGTGTCAAAATCCGGATAAAAATCTTTGAACAGTTGAAAGGCGTCTTCAATTTTCATCCACTTGTAAAGGAAATTACGGTCCGGTAGGTAGGAAACGATTGATTTTGTATAGACGCCTATTTTATGTTTGTCTATAAGTACTTCACCGCTGGTTTGTCGTAACAAGCCGGTTAAAATTTTGATGAGGGTTGTTTTGCCGCTGCCATTGGGGCCTAAAATCCCGACAATTTTTCCGGCTTCTATGTCTAAATTGATATTGTCTAAAGCTTTCTTGGTAAAATATTTTTTTGTCAGGTTTTTTATCTCCACAATTTTAGTCATGATCATCCCTCCTGTTAACCCTGGTAGAAATAAGTTTAATAATTTCTTGGGGGGTAAAACCAAGTCTTTGCATTTGCTCAAGGTAATTTTGCGTCAACTCTTGAGCCATGCCTGTTTTAAGATTTTTAATGGTCTCTACATCTTCAGTGACAAAAGTGCCCAAGCCTCTTTGCGTAAAAACTAAATTTTCTCTTTCCAACTCTTGGTAACATCTTTGAATTGTATTAGGGTTTACTTTAAATTCTTTTGCTAAATCTCTTACTGACGGCAATTTATCACCTCCACGCAGTTGGCCGGAAACTATTCTATTTTTGATTACATGCATAATTTGCATATATATGGGCAGGTGTTGATCAAATTCCATTACTTCACCTCCGTGCCGGACAGTATTAGCGTGTTAGTTAAATAGTACACTAATATGGTGGGCATGTCAAGGTGCTTTATTTTTTTTAACTACAGTTTATGGCAATTTTGCTTTACCGAATTAAATTATTAAAATTTGGTATGTACAATATTGGCAGTTTTCGTTACAATAAGGGGGAGTACTTTGTTGAAGTTGG
>ERZ773359.4129-NODE-4129-length-15644-cov-40.983193_pt1 | contig 15644 bp, 15 predicted proteins | sample MGYA00374955_ERZ773359 | MGnify/ENA primary metagenome ERZ773359 (study PRJEB29098, sample SAMN04486028) | biogas fermenter metagenome | study: EMG produced TPA metagenomics assembly of the Biogas fermentation microbial communities from Germany - Plant 4 DNA1... | reverse complement strand
GAATATTTAAACCTTGAATATATATTCATATCATCATAAACATTTCATATATTCAACAAGTTCCTTTTAATTATTACACTTTATTCCAAAGTGGAAAATTTCTCATAAATACTATTAAATCATCATATATCGCAGACATTTCTACATTTTCTTCTATCTCTATTTCTTTAACAATTCCTACTTTATTTATTATATCTAAATTCACCTTTTCACAAATATATCTATTAGGAGCTAAATCTATTAAATAAACTAAATCACCTTCATTATATAATCTATCCATAGCATTACTTCCTTTCAAAATTAGTCATTTATAGTATTGCCAAATTGGACAAATTTAATTCATAGTTCATTCAAGTAAAAATTATGAAAAACACCTTAAATCCTTATTATTTAATAAAAAAATAAGATAAGGAGATGTTTTTTATAAAAAAATTAAGAGTTTTTGAAAGTTTCGCTGGTATAGGGGCTATTTCAAAAGCATTAACTAATTTAAAAATAGATTATGAACTTGTTGGATTTTCTGAAATAAATAAACATTCAATAAAGTCTTTTTGTGCAATACATGATGTTCCTGAAAGTTTAAATTATGGAGATATAAATAAAATAGATGAAACAACTCTTCCAGATTTTGATTTATACACTTTTGGAAGCCCTTGCCAAGATTTCAGTACAGCTGGAAAGAAAAAAGGAGCTATATTTACCTGTTCTGATTGTGGAGAAATATATAATCCACTATTACTTGCTTCTAATGATAGAAATAAATGTCCTAAATGTCATAGTGAAAACATAGAAAAAACAAGGTCATCTTTGGTCATAGAATCTTTAAGAATTATAAAACATAAAAAACCTAAATATCTACTTATGGAAAATGTTAAAGGTCTTGTGGATAAAAACCATAAACCTGACTTTTTAAGAATAGTAGATGAAATACAAAGTTATGGTTATAAAACATATTGGAAAATTTTAAATGCAAAGGACTTTGAAATACCACAAAATAGGGAAAGAGTCTTCTTAATAGGGATACGAGAAGATATTAAAAAAGATTTTGAATTCCCAAAACCTATAGAAAATAATATTGTTCTTAGAGATATATTGGAAGATGAAGTTGAGGATAAATATTATTTCAAAGAAGAGATTCAAAAAAGATTTCTATTTGCCCCTAAAAAGAACTTTAGTGTTATAGGCACTACAAAACCTAAACATTCCACTTCCTTTGGACAAAGGTACTTAGTTTATAATCCATATAGTTATATAGGTACATTAACTGCAACTGATTATAAACAGCCAAAACAAATAATAGTTCCTAAGAAAGAAATATTGAGAATAGCAAATGTTTCAAGGAGTGGTTATTCTACTGGAAATGTTCATCATATAAACGGTATATCTCCAACTATCATGGACCATCATGGTGTAGGAATTAGAATATTAGATATGGACAAATTCTTAGTTAGAAAATTAACTCCAAAAGAAACTTTCAGGTGTATGGGGTTTTCAGATGAAGATTATTTAAAAGTAAAAAATCTTGGAACTTCCGATACCCAAATGTATAAACAAACCGGAAATAGTATAGTAGTAAATGTATTAATGGCTATATTCACGCAATTATTACTTTAATGTGAAAAATACACTCATTCATTTGAGTGTATTTTTATTTTTATATTAATTTAAATAAAATTATGATTTTAACATAAAAATATATCAAAGGCGAAAGCAGTAACAACTATTACATTAAAGACCTTGAATAATAAGATTAAAGTATTTGCAAATATATCATTTTCATTTAAATTTATATCCATTAAGTAAATTGGAAACATTCCTAAGAAATATCTATATATGCTGCAAGTAGGAAAATTTATTCCATCACTTCTCATAGTTGAAAAAGCTGAAATAAAGCAAAGTATGACATAAACAATTAATGTTATATATCCCTTTTGTTTATTTTTTATAAATGAAAAAATAACTTTTATTATTAAATAAATTGAAAATAATAATAAGCAAATATTAAGAATTTTAAGCATTATTAATATTGCATCTGTGCTTTTAAAAAGCATATCAAATTCAATATATAGTGCTTTTATAAAATTAGATTTTTCCCTAAACCAATAAATATATTGAACATCTATAAAGTAAAATAAGTTTCCTGTTTTTATATATAAATAAACTGGATATAAGAGAGATATTATAGTTGCTGGAATATACATTAAACATATATTTTTAAATTCACTCTTCAAATCTCTTTTTTCTTTAAATACTTTTATTATCCAATCTATAAATATTGCAAAAAACAACATAGCTCCAAAACTTCTTGTTAATACAGATAATCCTATAATTATTCCATTTATAAAATAATTCTTTTTTGTTATATACATATAAAAAGCTAATAAAGTTAAAAATATAAATAATCCTTCTGTATATGGAATTATAATAAACAATGTTATTGGAGAGTAAAACCATAACTTTAATAAACTTCTTTTGTTAAAATCATTATAGTTATATAAATCCAATATCTTATATATCAATATTGTTGAAAAATAACCCAATAATAGATTAAACATTATAGTCCCCAATATCATTATTTTAAAATTATAAAATATCCTCATTACTAATGGGAAAAGTGGGAAGAAAGCATAAAGATAGTTCTCCGTATATCCATTTTTAGCGATATTACTATAATGTTCTACATCAAAGAATTTATGATTATAAAAATAACTGTGTAGTGATTCATTAGTTAATTTAGAAATTAATATAGCCGCCATAAAAAATGTTATTAATACAAAAATTCTTGATTTTAAATAATTTTTATTTATAAATTTTAAATCATCATTATTTATTTTAAATAAATTTTTCATATTTTAAATAAACCCTCCTATATTTGACACTCCCCGTGACTAAAGTAAGGGGATTTCGGCTAAGCCATATGTAAAGAAACATATACAATTTAAGTTATATATGCTTCAAGATAAATAATTAATTACTTTTTATTTTTTAATGCAATTTCTTCTACCATATTTATATGTTTTTCTAATACTTCTCTATTATCAGATAAATTGTTAGATTGAATTACATGGATAATATCATCTATATTATCTTTTCCACCTTTAATATATATTTTTTCAATTAGATTTTCAAAATCTTTTAAATTATAAACTATATCATTTTCTTCATTAATGACTATTTTTGAATTGTCTTTAGTGAATACAACAATATTTTTTAAATTGTAATTTTCTATATTATTTGATTTTAATAGTTTATCTATAACTCTCAAATGTTTTTCATTTTGCTTAATTGGATTATATAAAAGATATTTCTTTTTACCAACAAAAGAAACCCAATTCTTTTCATTCAATTTTCCTTTTATAAGGCCTGAACGATTTTTAGTTTCAATAATATAAATATCTCTATTAAATGTTATAAATACATGGTCTATTTGAGAAGTGTATTTATCATTTTTCAATAATACATTATTAATTAAAAAACCTTTATTATAATGTATCTTTAAAAAATTTGAAACTCGACTTTCTCCTATATCTCCAAGCATTTCTGCTCTTGTTTTTACTCTCCCACTCTCTTCTCTTATTCTTTTTTCAATAATAAACATTAATAATATTAATGGCAATATAAAAATAAATGTTATCAACATTATCCATACTATTAATAAAATTAAACTATAAATAAGAAATCAGTCCTTTCAAAATTTTCCTTAATACAATGTTATATTTGTAATCAAAATTATATTCTTTTTTTTATTGCTTATATTTTATATGTAATGTTTTATTTTTGAGAAAAATGATATAATATATAGTATAAAATAAAAAAGGTTATTAAATAATAATTAGAAAGAGGTTGAGGTATTTTGAAAAGTATTAATGAATTAAGAAATGAAATTAATAAGAGGAAAAATTTTCTTTTAGAGGAAAAGGGGAAATTAAAAATTATTGAAGACCAAATAAGTAAAAAGGAAGATGAATTAGGTGTTCTAAAAAAGGAATATGAAAAGAAAAATGTAATAAAATCATTAATTGAAAAATCGGCTTCGGAAGCAAGAGATAATGGTATTGAGTTATTAGAACAAATATTAACTTCTTCCCTTCAAACTGTTTTTGGAGAAAACACAGAGGCTAAACTGATTAAAGATTTTAAAGATGGAATTCCTACTTTATCTGTTTCTATATTAAAACATGTAGAAAATGGAACAATAAGTATAGACCCAACAGAAGCAGATGGTGGTGGGCTTGCTGATGTAGTAGCATTATCTTCATTTATGGGGCTTGGACAATTAATTAAAAACAATTATGCTCCTTATGTGTTTGATGAACCAACAAAATATGTTAGTGAAGGTGAAAAAGCAGAAAGTTCAGCGGACTTTATAGAAAATATGGTTAAATTTACAAAGAAACAAACCATTATTTCTACTCATGACAAGGCCTTATTAGAAAAAAAGGATTTAGGATATATCTTAGTAATGGATGAAGAAACTGGTATTACTAAGGCTTATGAGGAATAAAAAAATAAATTATTAAAAGGTGGTAGTATTTATGAAAAAGAATAAGAAAATAGGGAATATATTTGGAGTTGCCAATACAAGGTATTTAAATATAGTAAATCAAGTAGCTCCATATATTCAATCTGAATATGTGATAATTGAAGATAAATTGCAAGGAAATTTATTAGCAGAGGTTATTGAAACAGAAATTTTACCTTACGCATCCGAAAAAGTGCTGCCAAAAGGTTCTACGGCTGATTTTTTAAAAAAGATGAATTACAATGTAGATAAGCCTATATTTTTGGCAAAAGTAAAGTTATTAAATGAAATTCCTTATCCTGTATTACCTGAAACAATTGTTAGGCCAGCAAAATACGAAGAAATTAAACATATTATTTCTAAGGCCAATAACAATGATGGTATGGTAATAGGAATAATAAAAGGAACAGAACTTTCACAAGATGAATTACCAGAAGAGATAAAAAATATTTCTCCATTATGGGAAAAAGGTTCTGCAGTTAGTCAACAAGGAATTCCTTTGGTTATAAATCATCATTCCTTTAGAGAATATCCACATATAGGACTTTTTGGTTCATCTGGTTCTGGTAAATCCTTCGCTTTAAGAGTTCTATGTGAAGAACTTATGAAGTTAAGAATACCGGGAGTTGCATTTGACCCTCACTTTGAATTAAAATTTGAAGGATTAATGAAAGGTGTGGATAAAGTTGTGGATAGTAAAAGTATTATATCTTATAGTGATAGATATGAAGAATTTATAATTGGTGAAAATGTAGGTATTCATTTTGAAGATTTAAATTCAGGTGAACTTATAAGTTTATTTGATTTTATAGACCCTTTAACTGAACCTCAAAAAAATGCTTTAGAATTATTATTTGAAAAAGGTGATAGTTTTGAACATTTTAAAAAGAAGGTTGTTGCCATAAAAGAAGCATTTGAAATAAAAGAAAGAATGGTTAGAGGTAAGAAACTTCCAGAAGATGAATTTACTCCATTACAAGCTGATTTATATGGAAGAATGAAATCTCAAATATCAGGTTCTTTAACACTTCAAGCATTATCTTGGAAATGTACTGCTTTAGAGAAAACAAATATCTTCGTTGGAGATATTAGTGATGTAAAAAGAGCTATGAAGAAAAGAAAACTTGCAATCATTAGAGGTGATATAAGAAGATTACAGATGATTTCTTCTTACTTAATAACTAAGCTTTATAAGGAAAGAATAAATTATGTAGATAAAGATATGGCTTATTTTCCACCATTCTTTATTATTGTAGATGAAGCTCATAACTTTGCACCAGAAGGTAGAGATACTACTCCTACAAAGTCTATTTTAAGAAAAATAGGACAAGAGGCAAGAAAGTATGGTGTATTTGAAATAATGAGTACACAAAGACCAAAAAATTTAGATAATACATTACTTGCACAACTTAATACTAAATTTATATTTAGATTAACTGATAGTAATGATATGCAGGTGGCTAAGGTCGAGGGTAATTTAACAGATGGAGAAGTTTCAAGACTTCCTGATTTAGCATCTGGAAATTGTTTTGTAAGTTCTGCAACTTTGAACAAAACTTATCCAGTTAGATTTAGAACTACATTTTCAAAAGCACCTAATTCTTCCGACCCATTTGAAGAAATGGATGAAAAGATAAAAGAAGTTGATGGAGGACTTCAAAAGATTTTATTAGATTTCCTTCCTATTACAACTCTTTTACTTGGAAGAAACTTACCTAAAATTTGTGAAAAATACGGTAAGAATGTTTCTTTAAAAGAAGTAATAGAAATGTTAGAAGATATGGTTAAAGAAGGTGTGTTAAAAAAGGAAAAAGACCCAATTGGAATTAAGTATGTTATAAGTTAATAAATTTATAACAACATTTAAAATATATTAATTTTCAATTAAAGAAATAAAGAACTATTAAAAGTTAAAAATAGTTCTTTTTCTTTTTTTTATTTCTATTACTATTTATAATATTTTTAATTTTTATATAACTCTAAATGTTATTTTTATAAAAGATATAATATATAATAGATTAAAAAAGGAAAATTATATTTACATTTATTAAAGGAGAAAATTATGGAAGGTTATAAACTAAGAAAACTAACAAAAAATGAAATTGAGAAAATGATTAGGCCACTTTTTAGAGATTTTTTTGATGATTCAGATGTCTTTAATCCTAATTGTATAAAAACTGATTATGAAATAGAAGAAAATTATGAAGTAATAAGGTTTAGATACAATCCTCCAATAGTTGAAATAGATGATGGGATATTAGTTTATACTGGGTGTATTGTTGGAACTTATACTGATGGAAGAAGGTTCGCTCGCTTTACAGATGTAATAAAAAAGTCCATTACATCTAAAAAACCTATTTCATTAATAAATGGAAGTACAAACAATAATGGTTTAAATATTGAATGGTCCGTTGAGTTTATTCCATATTAAAAAAAATGAACTATTAATAGTTCATTTTTTCTTTCTTATAAATATATTTAAAACCCTCTTCTAAATCATTTACCCTAATATACTTTGAGGTTTTGTTATATAAGTGTTTTATACATATACAATTATCTTGTCCTATTATTGGAGATAAATCATCTAAATTGTGAAGAGCATCATCTATTAAGTAATTCATTTTTACCTTAGATTTATTAGTTTCATAAACAACTTCTATGTTCAAATCTTCTAATTCTCTCTTTAACCACTTATCTCTAATAGGTTCTAATTCTTTCTTTCCTAATGCTGTAACAAATTTAAGCTCAAATTTATCTTCTTTTAGAACTTTTCCTAAAGTATTTTTAATATTTTCAAGTAATTTTAACTCCATTAAGAATTCTTCATTTTGATATATAGTAGTGACTATATTTTTGTCTATTTTATCTCCAAATTTCCTTGATATGACATCTGCTAAATACCAAGAATCTATATCTTCTTTTGTTAAAGTTTCTCCTGTCAAATTTTTAAAATATTTAATAAAAACTTCAATAAAATTATTTATAGTTCCATCTATATCTATTCCTATTATTTTTCTCATTTACTCTCTCTCCTTTTATTATATGATTTTATATTCATAAAATCAAATATTTCATAAATTATATATCTGCATTTAAGAAAATAATCTTACTCCAGCTTTCTAAACTATCTATATTAAGTAAAATTTCTTCTTTTGTAAACCAATCTCCAGATAACACGCCTTCTTCAATAGTTTCAATATTAGAATTATTTATATCCACTAAATAAATAAGACCTAAGTGGTCAAATTCTACAGTATCTTTTTCAGTATTTTTTATAAATCCTAAAAAAGATATATTATTTATGTCACTTTCATTTATATCTGCTTCTTCTTTTAATTCTCTAAGAAGACTTTTTATAAATGTTTTTTCTATACTTTCCTCTAAGTCCTCTACCGCAACATGTCCACCCAGCAATCCTTTTTTACCTATCAATCTTGCTTCTCCACTTCCACCTTCTCTAAAGGCTAAGAAATATTTATCTTTATTTCTTATAACACAATAAGGGATTGGGTGTCTTTGCATAGGTAAATATTCAAGTAAGCTTCTTTTTGCTGAATAAATTGGAATATGTTTTATTAAGTCTAATTTAGATTTTGAAAAACCACTTGGAATTTCAGTTAAATCATCTTCTCTATAATAAATGATAGTTTCTTTTGTTGAAGGTTTTTTACTTTCAAGTAATTCACCTTTCTTTAAATTTATTTCTGAAGTTAATGTTGTGTCAATTGTTATTTCTTTTACATATTCTTTTAACAATATTTATCATTCTCCTTTGTATAATTAATCTATATAATATATATTATATATGATACGTTAAATTTAAAACTTTATCAATGGATATCTTATAAAAATAAAAAAGAACTCCCTAAATAAATAGAGAATTCTTTTTCAATGTATTAAATCAGGAATGTTGTATAAAATATGAGAAATAAGATTAGTATAATATATTCTTTAAATCAACTTATATGTCTATCCTTTATTAATAAGAGAGATTTCTAATATAAAATCTCCCTTGTTAATTATTGTGTATGCAACATCTAATAAAGATATATAATATCATTATAATATATTTTAAATTTTTAAAATTAGAACTTATTTTTAATTGATTTAAAATAAAAGAAATGTCCTCTTATTAAGAGAACACTCTTTTAATGTGAAAATTTTTTGGTTGGAAAAGTAATTTTATATAATGAAAAAATCCATTTATGGAATATCCTTATTAATACAATATATTATTAATATTCTAATTTAGAACATAAACAAAAAAATAAAAGTTCTCATTTTTGAGAACTTTTATTAAAACAAGAATTATATATACAATTCAATTAGAGATTGATTATAATATATAATTCTTTGGGGGAGATATATGTTAAATATACTCCATATGAGAAAAGAAAAAATACTCCAAAAAAAGAAAGACAACAACAAACTTCCTTTTTTCTTCTGCTACTTGTGTTATAGCTACTGCTGGAATAACTAAAGGAGCTTCTTTAGTTATTAATAAATTAGAAACCAATTATCAAAAAATAATACATACTTGAGATAAAGAAATACTGTATTTCCTTACCTACTTATAGTATGTTTCAAAACTTTAAAAGTGTTACAAAAAAATATTTTATTTTAAGAATAAAAAAGAAGGATGTTTTATTTATTAACATCCTTCTCTAATTTCCAACCATTACTTGTTAAGATTAAACCATCTTTAACTATATAAGTAATTCTTCCAACTGTTATCCTTCCACCAGATTTAATCTTCACTTTTACACCTCTTGGGTGTATATGATTAGTTAATACTTGAATAACTTCCCCCTCTGTTAAATCTGTAATTTCGCTTGCAATATCCTGCATTATTTTTTCGCATATCAAAACAGTCATTCCTATTTTTATATTTTGAGGATTGCTTATTACATCATATGGTCTATCTTTAAAATAATCTTTTTCCATATAATTATTTCTCCTTTAATTTATATATTAATATATTTTATACAAATTTATAAATATAAATTCAAAATAAATTAATTATACATAAACATATTTAAATATAAGATATATTAAAAGAAAAATATGGAAGAGAAGAGGGATATAAAGGTTTTTATTATTTTGATGAAATATCTTATAAAAAGATAATAAGTATATTAGAATTACCCTTTGATGAAGATTATTTGTTAAATATTATTGGTGTAACACATAAACCTAATGAAATAAAATAAAAGGTACGAGTTTTATCTCATACCTTTTATTTTTTATTTAACTAATTCTTTCTTTACTATTTTTAGTAAAGAAGAAGTAATATTTTTAGGGTCACAGTTTACAATCCCTTTTTCATACATATATTTAAAAATTGGAATTAGATACTCTCTATCTCTTTTGCTACCAAACATAATATTAAATACATTTATACCATTTTTTCTTGCATATCTAATAGCGTCTTTAACATCAGATTGAGCAGCCTTCCCACTATATGAAGCGTGACTATCAGCACTTGGGTAACCATCAGAAAGGATTATTAATACTTTCCTTTTCTCATTTCTCTTTATTAGTTCCTGTGTAGCAACTCTTATAGAGAAACCATCCATATTACAGTTATCTGCTTGACTGTTCAAAGCAAATGTAGTTGAATAATTTACATTTGCTTTATTATCATTAAAATCTTTAACAATGTAGTGATTCACAGTCTTATGTTCACAATCAAATTGAACAACCTTTAAAGGAGCTATTTCTTTTAAACACTCCTCTAATATAGAAGCTGCTTTATATGCTTCTACGAATTTATCACCATACATAGAACCACTACCATCTATAAGAATATAGAACGCATAATCTGTTTGATTAGGATTACCTTTCTTCATAAAGACTTTATCATCATTTTGAATAACTCTATGAAGTTTCTTAGTATCTAAAATCCCTTTTCTTTTATTTGAAACATTCCTACTAATTTTATTTAAGAATATTTTCTCAAACTCTTTTTTTATTTTCTTAGCTTCAAGTTGACCTTCACTTGAAATTTTAACTAATGGGAACTTTGGTTTATATATTTTTAAAGTAGTATCCCATTTTTGTTTATCATACATATCTTCTATTTCATCTATTTCTTTTTTAGTTATACCAGAAGATTCTTTTTCTTCCTTTTCCTTTTCCTTTTTATCCTCTAATTCAGCTTGAATTAAAGTATCTCCTTCATCTTTTAATATTTCTTCCTCGGCATTTTTCATAGCTTCTTTAACTACATCAAGCATATCTCCGCTATCACCTTCACCATAGTTTTTAGTAGGGTCAAACATATCTCTTAAATCTTCTGAAGAGTTACTGTCATCTGTTTTATCATCACCCTCTAATGTATCATCTTCTCCTTCACCTTCTGCTTTTCCTTCTTCCTCTTTTTCTTCTTCGTTTTCCTCTCCTGTTCCAGTACCATTTCCTTCTTCTTCATTTTCATCTTCTTTATCTTCAACAGGTGAAGAAACCCTTTTAGGAGTTTTACCAGAAGGTGAACCACTACTATCACCATGAGTTTCATCAGATAATTCCCCTATACCAGAATCACTAATTAATGAGTTCATAGCATCTTCAAATTTTGCATCTTCTTCTGCTTTCTTCATTTGCTCTACAAGCCAATCTTCCATAACCTTTATAAGTTTCCATAGGTTTTCAAAATAATTTTCTGCATTATCATCATCTACACATTTGTAAATGTACTTTTCCCATGATTTTATAAGGGTTTTTGCTTCTGGATATTCCTCATCATATTTAGTTAAATAATTTAGAGGATATTGGCCCATTGTAGCAATAGTACAAAATGCAAATAAAGTATCAAATAAGAAGTTATCATTTTCGTTTTTTAGAACATCATTATTCATCCACCAAACAATTCTATGATAGAAGAAACTCTTTTTAAGACCCGGTGTTCTATGAGATGAAATTCTTTCTATTCTTCCATCTTCAATACAATTATTGATATATCCTGCAACTTTTTTAGATACCCTTTCATCAATGTCATAAGTATCTTTAAAATACTTTGCAAAATCTTCAATAAAAGCTTTCATTAATTCAAATGAACTCGAATTAATATGCTCTACTTCGTGAGCTGTTAAAGCCTTTAAGAAAACAAATACTTCTTCTCTTGTATGTCCTACTGAATATTCAGGAACGCCTACATAAATGTTATTTCCATCAGTATAAGAACCTGTTTTAAAATTGAATTTAAAACTAAATTTTCTTCTTTTTTTATAATCTAACATTAATGTTCTTGCTAAAAACTTTAATCTTTTAGCTATACCATTTGAATTTAAAAAACTTATAAGTTCTCTCTCCGTATTTAATATTACCTTCTTTTTCATAATAAACTCTCCTTTTAATAAATTATTAAATTTCATTTAAACCTTTTTATCTATATTATATATTATATACATTTTTTTATTATATATATAATATTATTTTTTTTATTACTTTTGTTTTTATTATTTTATTTAAATAATTTGCAATTATATATATATATATATCGTTAAAAACCTTTAAAATAACCTCTACAAGAGTTTTTTTTAATTAAAGGATATATTTATCCTATTTTGTTTTAAAATCAATTGTGGGAGGTTCTACGAAGAAATTTTCATAGGATTTCATTGATTTATGTTTAAAATATAGATTAGTATTGATTATGTATAAACATTATTAATTAACAATCATTATAAATTTTCAGAATATTCAGAATTGCCACAACTCTCCCGAAAGATAAACCTATATATATATATTAATATTATTTGTGGATTAATTTTTGTTAGATTTCAATTTTACAAAGAAATGATATTATAAATTTAATTTAAATAAAAAATAATAGAATAAATAAATATCCTACTATTAATTTTATGTTATTTAATTTTACTAATAAATTTATCCTTTATTTTTATTATATATATATTAAAAATATTTATATAATATAAAAATAGGTTTTTAAATTTAAGGTTATGTTTTAAATAAGTGTTGATGTATAATGCTAAATAATACAACTATAATCCATAAATTATGTGTAATAAAAATATAGACTAATGAATAATTGTATTATAGTGTACATTAAAATAATAAAGGAGGCTGTGATGTGATATATTTTTTCTACCTATTTTTCCCACAGTTTTGGATAATATTTATTATAACTTTTATAACCTGTAAAAAAACAATATATTTTTTGAAAAAAGAAAGAATTTCAAATATAAGTTCAGCTTTTATAGCTATTCTTATTTCATTTATTTTGATTGGTCCATGTATTAACTTAACAGAAGATATATCTAATTTCTTTAAATATTCTAAACCATTAGAAACACAAACAGATTATAACTATTTTATTGATAATGAAATACCTATAAATGACATATATAGTGATTTAAAGGATAGTATAGCTTTAGAATTTTCAACAAATTCGTGGGACTCAGTATGGGAAACTAAGTATCTACAGAATAAATTAAACGAAAAGTATAAATCGCTTGGGGTTAAGATTTGGTTTAAAGAAGAGAGATGGTTGGAGAAAAAAAGTTTTATGGTAAGAATATCTTCACTTAAAAATGAAGAAAAACACATAGATATGCCCATAATTATAACTAAAGATTTTCTAATGCAAAAAGGAATTATTAGCGAATAATTTTAATTTATTGCGAATTAAAAGTTGATAAATTTATTTATCAACTTTTATACTTTCTGTTATTAACATTGATTTAAAACAGAGCCAAATTTAAAAACCTATTTTTAAATACAACCTACATATAATTATTTAAATCTCTCCTTTTTAATATTTAATTTATAAACCTTTATTGTTTTTATTGTTATATTATACAACATTTATTGTTCTTTATAAATATTATTGTTTATATAAAAATAATTATGTGATATAATATTATTAGTTTAAACAAAGGGGAATATTATTGTGAATTTGATTTTTTAAATAATTACAACAATTTGTGTTTTTGGATTTTCTTTAACCACTTTAGGATATTTAGGGAATAGAGAAAGAACCCTCCTTATTTCAATGAGGAGTAGTTCATAATTTAAAGATAAATTTAATAAGATATTTGCAATTTTATTTTTAATTGGAATTATACTTAGCTCTATTAAAAATATATGCATCTTATACACTTAATAAACTAATAAAATAGTGATTAATAATAAAAAAAGGATGTAATTAACTACATCCCTTTTTGCTTTTATATTTATAAAAGCAATCTAAATCAATGTTGAATTTGAACAAAGTCATCTGTTAGAACTTTAATTTTTTTTATTTTAAACTGATATTGCATTGTTCAAATATTTTACTAACTGTTGAATAGTAAAAATCCTCTGGTAATGATGTAATATAATCAAAAATAGGATATTCAATATCATGTCCTTCATCTGCATAAACAATAGCAGTTCCTATTAATGTAAATAAAACTTCATTAAAAGAACTATCATCAATAAATGCAGGTGTATTCATTATATTATCTATACTTTCTTTAATGTTAAAACTTTTATTTTTTATAATAGTTTTAACATCTTCTGTTGCTATTCCAACATACTCTAATTTTTCAAAAAATAATTTAGCTAAAATTTCTGCTTCAATTGTTAATCCTATTTTGTTAAAGTATAAGTTTAAAACATAACAAGAATAAACAATATCTAAATTTTTACTAAAATCAGCATAGACTAAATAATTAAATAAACCTTCATAATCATTTTTATATACCTTCCATTTTAAAATATGCATTTTGCTTATATAAAATTCAACTATATTATCGAAGTAAATACCATCATAAACCTTGTCTAAATTAACAAATAATCTTACTTGATGTTTATGGATTTTAAACTCAAATTCATAAACATTTATTAAACTACTAATTCTTCTAAACTTATACTTTTTTTCAAAAAGTATGTTAGTATTGGTTCTTCCTTTGAAATAAAAAAAACCAGAATCAAAATAGAAATTAACATAAACTGTAGTACCTTCTATTTCAAAACTTATTTCTTCATCAATACTAATATGAAGAGTTTTTCTTGAAAAATAATCCTTTAAATCATTATATTTCTTCACTTCTATAGGTAAATCAACTCTTTTTACTAACATTAATACATCTCTCCTTTTTAATACATTATTAAACTTCATTTAAACCTTTTTTATATAATATATATTATATGTATTATGCAATTTTTTTATTTAAAAATAAAAAGGAATTATTTAAAAACTCCTTTTATTTTAAATTACATTTCCTTTTTTAATAATTACATATAATATGTGTTATATATTGTATATTATACCAAATTTTTAAAAATAAAATAGAGTTGTTACAAAACAACTCTATTGAAATATTAAATGTTAAATATTAAACTTATATCCTGTTTTTGAAATTATATTTAGCAAATCTACATATTCATCTTCTGTCAAATCTTTACTGTTCTTTGTTGCAATCTCGGTACAACCTCTATTTTTATACCACCTAAAAAAATAAATATCTTCATCATAGATAATTGTTGCAAATGTTGTATTTTCTACTCTATCTACATGAACTATTAAAGGTACATAACAATCATCTACTTCTATATGATATATATTTTTTACACATCTTTCTTCAACATCTAATAGGAAATCTCTTATTACATCATCTCCACCATTCCAATTGTTTTTATTAAATAATCCATTTACAAACATTCTCTTTGGTTTATCAGCAAATGCCTTATTTGATAGTTGTTTTTCATATAAATTTTTTAATGTGTTTTTTGTAATTTCCCCCATAATATTCCCTCCATTATTTATAAAACTAAATCTTTTTCTAAGGATAATTTCAATTCCAATTCTTTCATTCTATGTTTATCTAATATGAACTTACACCCTCTGGATATATGGCGTCATGAATTATCCAATTAACTTTAACTTTCTTTTCCATAAAAACATCTCTCCTTTTAAATTAAACCTTTGGTTTTACTATATTATTATTACTAATATACTTTTAAAAGATGTTATTTATAACAAATTTTTTTGAAATATATATTTATTTTGTTAATTCTTTATATCTATTTATATCATTTAAACTCATTGATACAATTTTAAACAACTTATCATATGCCATAGTTTTAGATAAACATCTCCTTTTTTTTACTTTTTATT
>ERZ773359.4128-NODE-4128-length-15645-cov-4.829570_pt1 | contig 15645 bp, 19 predicted proteins | sample MGYA00374955_ERZ773359 | MGnify/ENA primary metagenome ERZ773359 (study PRJEB29098, sample SAMN04486028) | biogas fermenter metagenome | study: EMG produced TPA metagenomics assembly of the Biogas fermentation microbial communities from Germany - Plant 4 DNA1... | reverse complement strand
TCTCGACTATGGCTTCTTTAGATCCGCCCGTAGCAGTGTCTCCCCTAATTCCGGGCTCAGTCTCAATTACTTCCAATTCTACCGTATTAGGAAGATCAACCCCAATAACTTCATTGTTATAAAGTAATACCCCAAGATTCATGTTCTCTTTCAGCCATTTGACTTGATCGCCTATCTGGGCTTCGCTCAACATAATCTGTTCATAGGTTTCATTATCCATAACCACAAATTGATCGCCGTCTTTATAAAGATATTGCATTTCGCGTCGATCCAGTCTGGCCCGAGCAACTCTTTCCCCGGCATTAAACTTCCTTTCAATTACAGCTCCTGTTCTTACATTCTTTATTTTGGTACGGACAAAAGCAGAACCTTTGCCAGGTTTAACGTGCTGAAACTCAACTACCTGATAAACATCACCGTCAAGCTCAATGGTAAGACCGGTTTTGAAATCATTTGAAGAAATCATATTGGTGATCCTCCTATTTATTGGTATTAAATGAAATATAATCTAATAAATTTAAAAATGATATTTAAAATAAAATAATTCTAATAATTGCTAATCTCTAATCTATAATAATGAACTGCTTTGAAGCTTGTGTCAAGACTTCTGCACCCGAATTTGTCACCAAAACCACATCTTCTATTCTTACTCCTCCCCATCCGGGCAGGTAAATACCGGGTTCCACAGTTATAACCATTCCCGGCTGCAGCACTTTTTCTTCCCTGGTATTTAAACTGGGCGGTTCGTGTATCTCCAAACCAAGAGAGTGTCCCAGCCCGTGCCCGAAGTATTCCCCATACCCTGCCCTGGCAATGATATCCCTGGCCACAGCATCTACTTCTCGCCCTGTTAGACCGGGCCTGATGGCTTCCAGAGCAGTTAATTGCGCTCTGAGTACAATATCGTAGATCTCTTGATGTTTAGCATCGGGTTTCCCCACAAAGACAGTTCTGGTAAAATCCGAACAATACCATTGATATTTGGCCCCAAAATCAAGGGTAACAAGATCCCCTGTTTCAATTTTTTTAGCTGTAGCCACTCCGTGAGGCAAAGCAGATCTTTGGCCGGAGGCTACAATGTAATCAAAAGATTTTCCGCTGGCCCCCAACTTTCTTAAACTATACTCCAACTTAAGGCTTATCTCCTCTTCAGTTACTCCGGGCTTAAGAGCAGGGAGAATTAAATCAAAAGCTTGATCCGTAATTTTTATAGCCTGCTTCAGGATTTCAATCTCCTGCTCATCTTTAACCTGGCGCATTTCCTGTAAAACAAAAGAAGCGTCTTTAAAAATCTTAGCATTCAAGCTCTTTTCCAGCTCACGGTACTGGGCCAAGGAAATAGCCTTTTCCTCCAACCCAATCGTCGTAATCCCATTAGCCAATTTATTTATTTCCTGCAGCACATCTTTATCAGCCCGGACAAGCTCAAAATCGGATGCTTCCGACTTGGCCTGTTCCACATAGCGGAAATCGGTGAACAAATATTTATCATGCTGCGTAATAAACAATATAGCATTGGTACCGGTAAAACCGCTTAAGTAATAAATATTAGGGGCCGAGGTAATAAGTATCCCCTGAATGTCATGGGCAGCTAATTTTTGTCGTAATTTAATTATCCTCAGCGTGCTCAGCCCCTTCATTATGGCGATATTTTTGAAACTCCAAAGCATAGGCCAGGGCCAAAAGATAGCTATCCGTGCCTAACCCGCTTATTTGCCCCAAACAGGCTCCGGCGATAACAGAATGAGACCTGAATCCCTCTCGGGCATAAATATTGGAGATATGTACTTCTATAGTGGGTACCTTGACTCCCTTAATAGCATCATACAAAGCATAGCTGGTATGGGTCCAAGCCCCGGGATTAAGAATCAGAAAATCTTGCGGGCTAAGCTCGGTTATCCAATCGATTAACTCACCCTCATGATTTGTTTGGCGGCATTCAACCGGAAAGCCGTTTTCCTCTCCCATAGCCGTTAGGCGCACATTAAGATCAGCTAAACTCTTATTGCCGTAAATATCAGGTTCCCGTAAACCCAAAAGGTGGAGATTTACTCCGTGAAATACATATATTTTACCCATATATTCTCCTTGTACAATATAGTTTTACAGAATATATGCTATCACAAAAACATATTTTATGGCAAAAATTAAATTATAAGGTCCAATTGGCTTTAATTTGTTTTCTCCTTAAAATTGTTGCCGGTAGGCAACGGGCCAATCCAGGGTGCAACGGGGTTATTTTGCAGCCGGTAAGGAAAATTATTTTCGGCAAAGGCTTGGTTTAAATCTTTTACAACACTGCCCTCCAGATATTGCAGGGCGATCTCACTGATTGCCTCCAGGAAATGAGATAAAGGTTTTATGGAAAAACGCTGGAAGGCGCTTTCATAATCCTCTATAAGAAAGTAATATCCCCAGTTGGTGGTCTCTTCAAGTTCGGCATGGCGGCGTACTATATTACATAATGTTCTTAAAGAACTCTCCAGCTCCAAATGGCCTTTTCCCTGATAGTAATAGACTTTATCCCTTAAGCCCTTGACTAAGATGTTGGCCACCTGCCTTAATAATCTGGAGGGAATTTGATTCCTGGTCATAAAAATTCACCTCCCAAATAATTATACTTGACAAGCGGCTTCGGATAAACTCCATGGATTAAAATATTTTGGAACTTAGTCCTGGTGAACCGGCAATTGGAGCAAAATGTTTGCTTTAGGACCGTTCATATCTATCTCTTGGGCAGTTAGCAAGTATACCTTATTCAATGAAATATCCAGCAGGGCCTCAAGCATCTTTTGCTGTTCCCCATTGACTGTCACTTTAAGCCCCAAGGGAAAATAAGGGCCCGTCTCTGCCGGCCATTGGTTATAATTCGGCCGGGCAATCATTATCTCCTTTACCTCTAAACCATAAACTTCAAAGGATTGCTCCACAAAACCAATAGCTTCCGGCAGCCGGGAAATGTGTATCACAGTTGACCCTTTACTTTGTTGCTCCGCAGCCGTTAATTTTTGTTCCAAAGAAGCTTTCAAGATTATACTATCTTTAATACTACTGTCGAAAGAATTATAAAATATGTAAAATGAGATTATAGCAACTGCTAGAAACAGACTTAAGCCTATCGTCAACATTTGCCAGGTATTTAAACGATTAAACAAAGCTTTTAGCTTTTTAAATACTCCCCACAACATGATTAACTTTTATTCTTTATCCTTTCTCTAATTACTATTCTCTAATTATTATTCTCTAATTGCTAGACTCATTTGCTCAGAATACTTAAAGTAAAGGCTATGCTTCCTTTTTGCCCATGGTAACTTTCCAGCACCGGCTTTTCCCATCCACTTAAGGCAAGTTTGTTCATAAGCAACATTATCTCGTCGTTATGAGAACACCGAGCATAAATAATCAATTTTCCCGGCTGATAGTTCCAACGAGTCACAGTCAATTGTCCCTTGATATCAGCAGTCTCACCCATAACATGATGTATTCGCTGGAGATCTTTTAAGGAAGTGGCTTTGATTTTATTCCATTCCTCCAATTGAGCGTAATTATTGTGATCCTCTTGCTGCTCACAAAGTTCACTTAAGTGGGTTATGTCCGCCTGAAGCTCATGATAATCTGAGTATTGGCCTAATAAAACCCTACCGGCTGCAGACAGCAGCAGTATTAGGCAAGCGGCAGCCATAAGAGTAATTATTTTAAACCTCTTAGAATTATTTTCCGCAATAAAATTATAATTTTTTTGAGCCTGAACCCGTTGCCTTGCTCCGAGCAAAGTATAGGTTGCCAATCCCTCTAGAAACAGCTCTTCCATCGGAGCAGTTGCCGGTGTAAAAATTTTAGCTTGCCCGATAAGACCTAAATCCTTCAGTAAATTAGCAGCTTCTTTGGATTCATAACTTCCGTCAGTGAGCAAAAAATCTACAGGAACTCCCAAGTCCTGCGGGTTAAAGAAAACATTCGGAGCAGAGTATTTCCCCTGCCTGATGCGAATTTCCCTGATTGCCAGCGGTACGGTACCTTGATAGAGAATTAATTCCGCTTCGTTAAGGTTGGCTTTTCTAAGGCAGAGTAAAGTAGCCGAATCTGGTACATTAAGAAACTCGCCCAAAGCCCAGGCCGAATACTCTATACTTTTTAACACATAACCGGCCTTAGCAAAGCATTGAGTGTAGAATTTAACAACATCCCTGCGGCAAGCAGTGACTTGAATGCGTAAATCCTGGCCTACTCTTTCTTCTATCACCCGGTACTTAAATACCAATTCATCTACTAGATACGGCATTTCATGCTTGAGACAATACTCGATTGCTGAAGCCCTGTCTCTTTTCTTTATCCAAGGGAGTTTATATTCTCTCATTAAGCCCTTTTCAAAAGGTAAAAGTAAATAGGCCGAAATCTTTTGATTGCCAACAACATTCTGCCGATATTCTCGCAGTACTTGTCCCAGTCTTGCCGGGCTAACCTGCAATATACCAGAATAACCTTCCTCAGGTGATGGGTTGTTATCTGATAATAAAGGAATACTCTGAAAAGCAAGGCTGGGCAACTTACTGCCCAAGTGTTGCTTTATTTTCAAAAACCTGATTTCGTAAGCGGTAATCTCAATAAACAATAAATTTCGCTTGTTCATGTTCTTATCTCACAATTTTTATTTCAAAAAATAAAATTATACAATTCTAAAAATTGTTCCTGAAACAAAATCATTATTAATGCACCGGCTGCCAGAAAAGGCCCAAAGGGTATGGGATTTTTGAGACTCTTTTTGGTTAGTTTCAGCCATAATCCACCAATTAAAATTCCCAATAGACTGGCCAAAAAAACTGCTCCTAAAATCCGAGGCATTCCTAAATATAACCCTAGGGCAGTTACAAATTTTACGTCGCCTAAGCCCATTCCTTGAGGATAAATATAAGCAATCAGAAAGAAAAAAGCCCCGGCAAAAATAGCACCCAATAGGCTTTGCCCAACTGTCGGTTTACCAGTGGTAATAGCATTAATAAGGCCTATGGCGGCAACAAGGATAACCAATCTATCCGGCAGGCGGTAAGTATCTATATCTATAAAGGTTAAGGCCACTAAGAGGGAAATAAAGATAAAGTCTAATGCTAAGCCAAATATTGTTCTCTCGGTAAGCAAGAAATAGGCAAAAAGAAACAGAAGGGCAGTGAGAACTTCTACCGCCGGATATCTCCAAAAAATCCTCCCCAAGCACTTACTGCATCTCCCTAGCAGCAATAAATAGCTTAATACAGGTATTAACTCCCAAGCACGCAGAAAATAACCGCAATGGGGACAGTGAGAGCGGGGATGAATAATTGATTTTCCGGCAGGCAAGCGAAAAATAACGACGTTGAGAAAACTGCCGCCAACCAAACCTAAAAAGGCAACAAAGAAAACCGGTATATACGCCATAATTTCCCCCATAATATCCCCCATATTTTCTCTTCCCTAATCGGAAGACCACAAGCACGAATTTAGATCTAAATTCTTATCATAGACTCTGACTTCCGCTGCCCTACCGTCATCAGTCAGATATATCATGATTAGATTAGTAGGGGTAGGATAAGCCTCTCCTGACGACGGCAACTCTTGGAGACCAAATCCTCTTTTTTCCTCGGGCACGGATTGTTGAGTAACAGAAGCATCCAGTTGATTAATATAGGCCGGAATAAGTTTTGAGCATATAATTTCTCCGTTTTTGGCTTCTACATCATCATTGGTAGGATAAGAACCATTTTCAATTTCATACCTGTCCAAAGCAGCCTTGACTTGTCTAGCAGTTATAATATCCGCATTTTCTCTGGCTTTGTCCGAGTTCCCCGCCAAACGAGGGATAGCAACTGCCGCCAAGACCGATATAATAACAACGACCAGCATTACTTCTATTAAAGTAAAGCCTTTTTGCCTATGACTAATCAAGGAACATTCCCCATTTCCTTTTATAATAATAAATTATCAATTATTTATCTGATTTATGACAATTAGCCTTAAATTCCATTTAAGTTATGGAATATGGGTACTTAAATCAAATACCGGCAACAACATACCTACTGCTACCAAACCGATCAAACCGGCCATCCCTATAACTAACAGCTGTTCAAGCACTCGGGGATATTGTTCAAGTTTTTCCTCCAACTCTTGCTTAAAAACCTTAGCTAAATAGTTAAGCATTTCACTAAGTCTTCCCGACTCCTCGGCAATCCCCAGCATTTTGGCTCCAACTGGAGGAAAGAAACTGCTGTTTTCCAGAACGGGAGTAATTCTCCTACCCTCCCTGACGGCAGTCTTCATTTGGTCCAAAAGCTGGATAAGTTCTTGACGCCAAACTATACTTTCCAGCAGCATCAAACATTCCAAAAGAGGAATCCCGGCATTAATGAATTTGGCAAAAAGAGTGCAAAATTGCTGCAAAGCCTTCCCCTTCATGATTTGTTGCATTCCGGGCATGGTCCAGACCATTTTTTTTCTGTTCTTAAACATAGTTATTGAACCGAAAAAAATTATTATAAGCAGCAGATATGGTATACTGCTCCCGAAATGCATAAGCCCTCTTGTCAGTATAGGCAATTGAGCATTCGTTTGCTGAAAAAGCTCATTATACATAGGAAAAACTATGCTACTGAGAGTAAAGAGAACCGTTAAAGCCAGAATAAGAAGCAAGCAAGGATAAAATAACACACCCTTGATTTTGCGACTAAAATAATATTCTTCTTCCAGCTGGTCCGCAACCTCGAGCAGAGAAAACGCCAACGTGCCGCTCCTTTCTCCGGCAGTAATCATGGCCTGAACGAAAGGCCCCGGCGAAGGAATAAATTCTTTTAGTGCCGAGGATAAATCATATCCGGCCTTAACTTGGTTATAAACCACTAGCCATTGATTTTGACGAAAAGAATTAGTTTCTCTAGTCTGTAAAATTTCCAAAATAGTCAACATTGGCAGTCCTGCGTCTAACAGAGTACCGATTTGACGCGCTATTCTGGCCCAGTATTTTTGCCCTCGACGATTCCCGGCCCGTAACCATAAGCTGCTAAATACAGCCGCCCGTAGAAAAAGTGGATAAAGATTACGACTGCGCAGCCTATTTATGGCCATATCCTCTCCCCGGCAATAAATCAAGCCGGATTGCATCTTGCCTCGTTCATCTACAGCTTTCCACTTCCATAATTTCATCCTATAAATCCCTGAAGCCTTTCTCTCGTTATCTGGGGTGAAATCAACCCTTTCTTGCTCAACTCTTCAACAGCCTTTTTCCATAGATTGCATGCCTATTTGAGCGCTGGTCTGAATAATATTTTTGATCTGGTGAGTTTTATTTTCTCTGATCATATTCTTAACTGCTGTGGAAGCAATCAAGATTTCGAAAGCAGCCACTCTCCCCTTTTTACCTACTGTCGGAAAAAGCTGTTGGGCTACAATACCCTGAAGAACAGATGCCAACTGAATACGTATTTGGTTCTGTTGATGGGGAGGAAAAACGTCGATTATGCGGTCAATGGCCTGAGCTGCGTCATAGGTATGCAGGGTGCTGAAAACCAGATGCCCCGTTTCAGCGGCGGTAATGGTCATAGCGATAGTCTCCAGATCCCTCATTTCCCCTACTAAAATTACATCCGGATCCTGGCGCAGAGCTGCCCTTAAAGCAGTGGCAAAAGACTTGGTATCTTGCCCCACTTCTCTTTGGGTGACTAAACACTTGCGATGTTGATGCCAATACTCAATTGGGTCTTCGAGCGTAATAATATGACCGGAACGAGTGTGATTGATAAGGTTCAGCAAGGAGGCCAGGGTTGTTGATTTACCGCTGCCCGCCGGACCAGTTACTAAGACCAGACCCCTTGGCAAAGAAGCAAAATTAACAATGGCCTGTGGTAATCCGAGTTCTTCAGGGGTTAAAGCAGCATATGGTATTACCCTAATCACTAAACAAGAACTACCCCTCTGCTTAAAAGCGTTGATCCGATACCTTCCCAAGCTTCCAAGACCGTAGGAAAAGTCTAATTCCCCTTTCTCTTCCCAGAGACCTTTTTGCTCCTGATTGGTGAAGCTCTCAACATAACCGGAGATTATTTCATTATTCAACATTTCAGTCCCTAGGGGTTTAAGATCACCATCGATCCGAAAAACGGGTGGACTGTCTACCGTTAAATGTATATCTGAAGCTTTAAGCTCCCTGGCTTTCATTAATAACTCTTCAATTGCCCACATTTTCTCTTTTTCTCAGACTCCTTCAATAAGGCCAATTACTTCTTCCAGAGAAGTCCATCCCTCAGCAACTTTAATTAAAGCGTCTTCCTTAAGGGATGGTATGTTCAAAGACCGGGCTAATTTTTCGATTTCAAGAGCGCTACCTTTATTAAGGACCAATTCTTTAATCCTATAATCATAATGCAAGTATTCGTGGATTCCTATCCTGCCCTTGTAGCCGGTACCCCGGCATCTGGAGCATCTTCCAGGCCCGTAAATATAATCAATTCCTTCCCAATTAAAAGCATGCTTGAGCACCAAAGGTACGGGCTTTTGTTCCCGACAGAAGGGGCATAGCCGCCGTACCAGTCTTTGGGCAATCACCCCACAAACTGAAGCTGCCACTATATAGGGTTCAATATCCATTTCCAGCATGCGGGCCAGGGCTTCTGCCGCAGTATTGGTATGCACCGTAGTTAAAACCAAATGACCGGTTAGGGCAGCGGCGGTGGCAATTTTGGCTGTTTCCCGATCCCTGATTTCACCAACCATAATAATATCAGGATCCTGGCGTAAAATAGCCCGCAAGCCTTGAGCAAAATCAAGCCCGATTTTAGTATTGACTTGGGCCTGGTTAAGCCCAGGAAGACGATATTCTACAGGATCTTCAATAGAAACTATATTAAGACTCTCAGCCTGCAATTCTCTAAGCAAAGCATAAAGAGTAGTGGTTTTCCCGCTCCCAGTTGGCCCTGCAACTAAAATAAGTCCGTGAGGTTGGAGCAAAAGTTTTCTTGCCCCTTCTTCCACGTCTTTTCTCATCCCTAACTCAGCCAAGGATAATTGGGCGGTTTCATAATCCAGAATACGGGCCACGACCTTTTCTCCATAAACAGTATTAAAGGTGGACACTCTAACATCAATTTTTTTCCCGAGAAGGTCGAGCACAATCCTACCGTCTTGCGGGCGACGCCTCTCAGTAACATCCATACCTGCCATAACCTTTAACCTGGCGGTAACACTTCTAGCAAAAGTGCTGGACAAGATAGTTTTAAGTTCCAGTCTCCCGTCTATCCGAAATCTAACTTTAAACGACTCTTCCCCTGGTTCCCAGTGAATATCACTGGCCATCTCCCTTACAGCCTGATTAAAAAGAGAATCAACCAATCTAACAACAGAACCCTCATTGCCGGCGACAACATTTTCTTCAATTTTCCAAACATTGAGAGACCCTTGATAATCATCAGTTATATCTCCCTGAGACTGTTGGATAGTATAGAACTCCCGGATAGCAACTTTTATCTCTTCAGGTGTGGCTAAATAGGGTTCAGTTTTATACCCGCTATAGAGTTCAACATCTTCCATGGCCCTTCTGTCAACCGGATCGGCCATAGCTACACATAACCTTCCTTTATTGATTTTAAAAGGTATGAGGTTGTATTTTGTCGCCAACTGCTCAGGAATTAGGAAGGCCGCGAAGGAATCAATTTCTAGCTCACTTAGCTTAACTCTTGTTACCCCATAGTAGCTGCATTTATGCTGTAAAATCTCCTCATCGCCCAAAAAGTTACGTATAACTTCATGCAAAGCATACCCTAATTTTATTCGTTCCTGCAGATAATGGTTTTGGGAAGAGGAAATATAGTTATTCTTTGATAAATAGTCCAAAAAGGAAAAATCAGATGTATGAGGCATTAATTGTACAGCTCCTCATAGTGGCTAATGATAAGCTGGCCAGTATCATTTAGTATTAAATAGCCGGACCGGCTTTGCCCGGTTTCTTTAAACCTGGACTTGGAAATAACTTGGTAGCCGGAAGTGTCTTTATACACAGTTACTTCTATTTTCCCTTCGCCCAAATCTCTACTCCCGCCTCCCCAGTCGGGATCTGCCGTCAAATTAGCTTTAGCCCATTCCAGCCCACTGTCAGCCAAGTAAATAGCTTGGACCTTATGAGCTTCATAGACTGCCATTTTTTCTTGGGCCCGGGCTTTGTGATAACTAATGTTGCCCAATCCGACTAAAAAAGTAATAACCAGAAGAATTAAAAGAGAAACATAACCTTGCTGGTTTAAGAGCTCTGTCCCGATCTTTGGCACTTCTGCCTCACATACCTCTCCCATTCAGCATTTTGCTCCCCGTAGCACGCTTCGAGCTTAATAGCCCACAAACCCGGGCTGACTTCTCGGCAATTAAAATTGATCATTCCCGAAGCAATAGGATTAGGTACCCCTAAATGTTCTCTATATAAGTCGAGCTTGCCGTCAAAATCCTTATCCGCTAAATAGTAGGAATCAGTATATTTGTTTTGCGTCATCTTATAAGTCACAATTAGAGTGTTGTCTCGCCAAACAACTTTTTCACTAACATTTACCGTCGAGGTCAAAACTTCCCCGGCCCTCAGAAGAGAATAATTGAGTTCCGAACCAGCGGCTACATTGTCAACAAACCGATACTGACTGACAAAAAACTGCAGAACAATCCCGGCGATAATTCCTAAAATTACTAATGAAAGGAGTATCTCCAACAAAGTTAGGCCTTTATCGACAGAAAATATATCTGACATTTTCATTCTTTTTACCTTATAAATTTGGTTATTATTTACATATTTTACACTATTAGCAAATAAGGTCAAGTAATTTTATAATTATTCTTTTTCTTCATCAACATTTTTCTCCTTTTTCATCAAGTTTTTATTTGACAATCCCCTGCTTTTAGGAATATAGTGATAATTAAGAAAAATATACCTATTACAAGCGCTACTCAAATTATGAATGGGTGTAGGGGTGATGATCATGGCTTTGGCGTATGAAATTATGGTAGATCAAGTAATATCAGTCTCTGAACATGATTCGGTTAAAACAGCCTTAAAAGTTCTCTGTGAACATCACATCAGCGGTATACCCGTAGTCAACTCCCAAAATGAACCGGTGGGTTACATCAGCGACGGCGATATTATGAAATACATCGGTTATCGCGATCCATCAGTATTCTTCTTCGATCTGGCTATTTACCCCACTTCTTGGATAATGAACCAGTCTTTTGAGGAAAAGATCAATGATCTGCAAAATTTCAATGTTATGGATATTGCTACCAGTAAAGTAATAACTGTTCAATATGACGAAGAAATTGAAAAAATAGCCAAAGTTTTAGGAGCCAAAAAAATTAAACAAGTTCCTGTCGTCAAAGATAAAAAACTGGTAGGAATTATTAGTCGTGGGGACATAGTACGCTATATTGTGAAAAATTTTTTAGATTAATGAGTTTGGCAAGCTAACCCTTATAATATAGACATTGCAATAAATAATTCCTGATTTTTCCTCTCTCTAACCAAGACACTTCTACAGATATTTCTAGAATATCTTGGGTTTCCTGCCGAATTACCAACCTACGTCCGAATTTCCCGATTTGTTCCTCTTCTTCCAGCCCGTTAGGATCAACACTTAAACTGCCAGTCTCCAAATGAGCCACTGTATAATCCACTGCCGAGCTGGCAAGATTAACGGCCTGAAGATAGTTTTCAGCCCGCTGTTGAGCTTGCGCCGCTGAGTTATGAAAGCTTACAACTGCCATTAACCCTACGCCAAAAATGAAGAGAGCAAACACTATATCTAGAAATATAAACCCTCTATTCGAGGAAATACTGTTCTTAGACATTATTTACCTCACATCATTTTACCCATAAAAATATGCAAACTATAGTTTGCATATTTTACATTTTTTTCTATTTTCCTGCTTTATTGATTTTTATTTATATATTATTTAAATACTTTTTCCCAGGCCCGGATAATTTCATCATCGGAACAGTCGGTAACGACCATGGATTTTCCTATGCTAACAGGCAAAACCAGAATTTTATTGCCGGCTTTATTTTTTTTGTCGGCAGCCATTAAATTTAGCAAATGCTTTGCATCACAAGGTGGGATATTTCTAGGCAATTTCAACATATCCAGCAAACCGGTAATCCTGGCTAATTCTTTCTCCGTTAGAAGTCCCCTGTCTTTTGCCAGATTAGCGGCCGCCGCCAAACCGATACTTACTCCCTGACCATGGCTAATACCTTTATAGGAATCCGCCGTTTCCAGGGCATGCCCAAAACTGTGCCCTAAATTGAGCAGAGTTCTTACGCCATGTTCTTTCTCATCTTCCGAAACGATTTTGACTTTGACAGCTAAAGAGCGAGCAGCCAATCTGGATAATAACTCTAGATCATGGTTCCGAATGGCATCTGCGTGACTCTCAATAAAATCAAATAGTTCAGGGTCGGCAACCAGCGCATGCTTAACTGTTTCCGCCAGACCATTTTGAATCTCCGGCCAGGGAAGGGTTTTTAAGGTACTAAAATCGGTCCAAACAGCTTGAGGAGGTGAAAAGGCCCCTAAAAGGTTTTTGCCGCAAGCATGATTAACCGCTACTTTACCGCCAATGCTGGAATCCACCTGGGCCAGCAAGGTAGTAGGTATTTGGATATATCTGATACCCCGATAGTAAATAGTGGCGAAAAAACCGGCCAGATCACCTATAACGCCCCCGCCAAGGGCGAGCACCACACTGTCTCTGTCCGTCCTGAACTTAACAGCTTCTTCAGTTAAGCGGGCAATAGTGCTTAACGATTTCTCCTCTTCACTGTCGGGTACGGTAATAAGGTCAGTCCGGAATTCTCTTAGCCCTTTCAGCACTCTTTCGGCATATAAATTTGCTACCCGGTCATTGGTGATAAGCAAAAAATGGGTCCTGACCCCAAATTTCTCCCAGAGATAAGCTCCCAGTTCTTCTAAAGACGCATTCAAAAAGATTGGGTAGCCATTAGAACCGCCAACATTTATTTGTTGTAACATGGCAATGATCTCCTTTCAGATAAGCGCTAATCTCTGCTACGATTGCTTCCGGGTTTTTTCCCGAGGTGTCAAAGGTAACAGAAGCCTTATTATAGATGGCCAGCCTTTCCAGCCAAAGCTTAGACAATTCTTCTTCAGGCCTGGCCAGCAAAGGACGCTCACTGCGTTTCTTCACCCGTTGCAGGGCAAGCTCGAGGGGGACATAAAGATGAATAAGCATTCCTAATCTTTGCAGCGTGACCCAATTATCCGGATTTAAAACCAGTCCTCCGCCGGTGGCAATTACAGTATGATTGATGTTTACCAGTCTCTGTATAAGCAAGCTTTCCTCTTGGCGAAACCTTGCTTCTCCATATTTTCGAAATATTTCAGGGATAGAAAGACCGGTTTGGTTTACGATTTCAGTATCGGTATCTAAAAAGTCCCAATTCAGTTCTCGAGCCAACAGTTGGCCTATACTGCTTTTACCTGCGGCCATAAAGCCAATTAGAATAATATTCTTTGGTTTTAATATAATCGGGCAACAGTCTTTCATCTATACAGTTCACCGCATCTTTCTCCTAGCTTGCCTAGCTTGCTCAAATGTATTGCCTAATAGCTAGCTTGTTACATGTTCCAGCCTTATCCTCCCCATCACCGGGGCGATAATCACATTTTTCTTGGAATTGCCGGCGGCTAACATCACTGTCATCCCCCCGCTAGGGGCGCCGGTAGGCAAAAAAGTTAAATCGGGCGGACTATTATCTAAACGTACATGAGGGGGCAAGTCAACGCTACGGATAAGCTTACTTCCTTTATATATCTTATACTGATTAGCATAGGGGAAAAATCTCACTTTATGCCAGGTATTACAGGCTATGGCCGCTTGCTGGGTCTCCCGTAAATCGTCCAGCAAACTGTTGGCCGCTATCGCCAGATTTCTGTCAGGAATACTATGAGGAAGGCGAATAAGCAAAGTATAGCTGACACCTGCCAGCAATACCAGCACAAGTAAAACCTCGAGTAAGGTGTAGCCAAAACTTTTATTGTTTACAGTCATGACTCTCCCCACCATTCCGGTTTATAAGTAAGGCCTGACGCATAACATCAATGGGAGGTTCTCTATTCAGCCAGATTTTCCAGGCCAGAGCGCCCTGATAGAGCAACATTTCCAAACCATTCCAAGTTTTGCAACCGTGATAAGCCGCTTGAGCCAAAAAAGGAGTAACAGCAGGACTGTATATAAGATCAACTACCCAGGCCGCAGGGTTAATCCCTTCTAAGCTAAATGGGTATTGTTCACCTTTCAGACCAAGGGAGGTAGCCTGAATCAATAAGTCCGCCTCCTGCAGCCAAGTACCGGGGGCAAAGACCCCCCATTCACTGTTCCCTCCCAGGCTTGCTATTTGCTTAACAAGATTCTGGGCCTTGTTGGGAGTACGGTTCAAAATCAAGATATGGGCTTTATTTTTTACGAGAGACACCGCTATAGACTTAGCGGCCCCTCCCGCCCCTAGTAAAACAACTTTTTTCCCAGCCAAACTATAACCCTTATCCGCCAGGGATTGAACAAAACCATCCCCGTCGGTATTAAACCCTTGCAATAACCCGTCCGTAACTTTAACCGTATTGACGGCACCAATTGTTCTTGCTTCAGGAGTTATAAAATCCAACAAGGGTAGAATCTTCTCTTTAAGAGGATAGGTAACGTTCCAGCCGGCATAATTGTTTTGCCTTAAATAATTAAGACCCCGACTCAGTTCATGTATTTGGAGTGGCAATTTATGATACTCCGCTTTAAGGTTTAAGGCCTTGAAACCGGCTTCGTGCATCAGAGGAGAAAGAGAATGTTCAACCGGAAAGCCAATTAGAGCATATTTACTTATCATGATATCTCCTAGCAACCATACCCTGGCGCGCAAATTTTCTGGTATAATAAGTTTTTCGACCACAGAGTCGTTCCAGAAACCTTAAAACTTTGGTTCCACCAAATTCCCGCTCATCTATGGGCATGAGCAAAATAGTTTTCATCCCCATCCTCTTACCGCCTAGAACATCCGTAAGCAACTGATCCCCAACAACAGCAACCTGCCCAACCCCTAAGCCCAAATGTTTGAGTCCCTTCCCAAAACCCTTTTTTCTGGGTTTGGCGGCTTGATACACATACTGTATCCCTAATATATCGGCCACCGCAGCTACCCTGTCCGGATGCCGATTATTAGAGACAATACAGGCTTTTATACCTTGAGCTTTAATTTTCTGGAACCAGTTTACCACTTCACTACTAAGCGTTCTGTCATTCCAGGGAGATATTGTATTATCCAAGTCAAGCAACAAACCCTTGATTCCGTTTTTCACCAAATCTTCAACCGGAATACTTTTTAGAGACTCATACTGAAAATCGGGTCGTAAAATACGGATAGTATTTTTGTTCATTTTTCCTTTTCCTACACTTCTTGTATTGCTTTTCCTAATTTTATTATGTTCCAGATAATTATATATCAGTTGAACATTTAAGGGCAACTAATTATCTCTTGGCAAACAAATGCCATCACCAATTTTGCACCCTTAAATCAAGACTATAAAAAGAGGTTCTATAATAAATATTGGGGTAAGTAGCAGGAAAAAAATAAAGCATAAGCGA
>ERZ773359.4126-NODE-4126-length-15653-cov-17.561033_pt1 | contig 15653 bp, 11 predicted proteins | sample MGYA00374955_ERZ773359 | MGnify/ENA primary metagenome ERZ773359 (study PRJEB29098, sample SAMN04486028) | biogas fermenter metagenome | study: EMG produced TPA metagenomics assembly of the Biogas fermentation microbial communities from Germany - Plant 4 DNA1... | reverse complement strand
AGCCGGGCGGTGTGGCCAGTGTGCGTGGCACTTATTATAGCCGATGCATCCAAATTCATCGCCGTGGTACAGGTGGCGTAGCTTATGGCATCGGCCACTGTGGAGGTGCCCAAAAAGCGCTTTTCCCGCAAATAATCCTCATAAGGCAAAACCTCTTCAGCGCGACGGGCAATGCGGGCCATGGTCTCAATCACCTGCACCGGGTATTTCCCGGCCGCGCTTTCCCCGGAGAGCATTATGGCATCGGCACCGTCGAATATGGCGTTGGCCACATCGGAAACCTCAGCCCGGGTGGGGCGGGGATTGTTTATCATCGACTCCAGCATCTGAGTGGCAATGATGACGGTTTTCCCGGCGGCAATGCATTCCCTGATGATCTGCTTTTGCACCAGGGGCACCTCTTCCGCGGGGATTTCCACCCCCAGGTCGCCGCGCGCTACCATCACCCCATCGACAACCTTTATAATGTCCTCAAGATTGTCGACCCCTTCCTGGCTTTCGATCTTGGCAATAATATCTATATCAGCATGCTTTTCCTCCAATATGCGCCTGATTTCCAGAATGTCTTCCGCCGAGCGCACGAAGGAGGCGGCGATGAAATCCAGTTGATGCTCGATGGCGAACTCAATATCCTGCCGGTCCTTGTCGCTTAAAAAAGGCAGCTGGACCCTCACTCCAGGCACATTTATCCCTTTGCGCTCTCCTAATTCACCGCCGTTTAAGACCCGGCAAATAATGTCGGTAGCGGTGGTTTCCTCTACCTGCAAGCTGATCAGCCCGTCCGCTAATAGTATGCAGTCCCCCTGGCTGATTTCTTCCGGCAGATGGGGGTAGCTGATCATGACCTGTTTCTCATCCCCCACCACTTCACGGGTAGTAAGTGTAAAAATATCCCCCGCCTTTAGATAAACCACACCCTCTTTAAGAGTGCCGGTTCTTATCTCAGGTCCTTTGGTGTCCAGCATGATGGATATATTGGTGGCGGTTTCCCTGGCGGCAGCACGAATGTTGTCCAACCGCTGTTTGTGTTCACTGTGGGTGCCGTGGGAGAAATTCAGCCGGGCTACATTCATGCCGGCTCTAATCATTTTTTTCAATACCTCGACCGACTCGCTGGCCGGCCCGATGGTACAGATGATCTTGGTTTTACGCATCATAAGCCTCCCTTATACCCTTAATTAAGTTGATAATACCCGCGCGATCTCAAACATGCCCAAATCTGGTGTCTTACGCCCTTTTATGACCTCCCCCAGAGGGATAGTGAAGATGCGGTCATCCTGTCCGGCCACCATGACATTGCTCTTGCCGCGTATAATGGCATCAATAGCAGCCTTGCCCATATAAGAGGCCAGTATGCGGTCAACCGCGGTTGGGGTGCCGCCGCGCTGCACATGTCCCAGAATGCTGACGCGAGTGTCACGCCCGGTTGCCGCTATGATCTCCTCTCTCAGCTTCATGACCGGATAGACCCCTTCGGCCACGATAATGATGTTGTGCAATTTGCCGCGTTCGGCTCCGCTCTTGATTTTTTCTATAAGCTGGCCAATATCTGGCTCTATTTCTGGAATGAGGATGGATTCAGCGCCTCCTGCCACGCCGGAAGCCAGGGCAATCTCCCCGCATTGCCGGCCCATAACCTCGATTATGAAAACCCGGCCGTGGCTGGTAGCGGTGTCGCGGATATTGTTGATGGCACTTAAAGCGGTGTTTACAGCGGTATCATAGCCGATGCAGCGGGTGTAGACCACATCATTGTCAATAGTGGCGGGTATGCCTATCACTTGCAGCTCCGGGTTTTCCATGTACAATGCGTAGCCCCCGCGCAGGCTGCCATTTCCGCCGATAATGACCAGGCCTGTGATGCCCAGGCGGTCTAATTGTTCACGGGCCTTTTTGCGCCCTTCACTGAGCATGAAATCCTTGGAACGCGAGGTGTGCAGAATGGTGCCGCCGCGGTGTATTATATCGGCTACCGAACCGGCTGACATCTTTTTGAACTGGCCTGACATCAGCCCCTCAAAACCGCGGTATATCCCGTAGACCTCCATGCCTTCATAGATGGCTGATCTAACTACTGCCCGGATAGCGGCATTCATGCCCGGGGCATCCCCGCCGCTGGTCAACACAGCTACTCGTTTCATGAAGAACCCCCCTTGCTGCTCGTAGGGTTGGTGGTAATGCAGCAGTCAGGTCGGGTAGGAGTAACGAAATGGGGTTATTCTTTGGGATTGCTTTTGCTGGCAGCTACCCCGCCGCTGCTGGTGATGCCATAGCGGTGGACTATTTCTGCCTTGCCGCGCACCTTGACTGCTGATGTATGCTCGGTGAACTGAAATATCATAACCTCGCCTTTGTCGAGCTTTTCCGTGTGATGAAATTTGGTCTCCCGTCCTCGGGTCAATCCTATGATAGTAACGCCGTTTTCCAGAGCCTTGATGATAATATAGTCTTGTCCGATGTACTCATCATTCATGCACTATCCCTCCCTGCTGACACCGTATGTCAGGCTTTGTTCATGCATACCACGAATATTTCACCCCGGCGATCTCCAACAGCGATTGTTTTAAGGCAAGGTTGGCTTCAACGCGGAATTCATCATTGAGAACCACTTTTTTCCCGGGCATATCCAAAAACACCGGAACCCGGCCGGGGTGCTGCTTAAGCCTGGCCAACAACTGTTTTTTGGCGGCTATAGCCTGGTCACCGTTTAACCCAATATGCATCTCATTAATCCCGGACTCCAGTCTGAACGCCTTGCGCAGGACGATTTTGGGGTTTTCCTCGCGATGGTCGTAATATCCCTCAATCACCAGCCTGGCATCAGCCTGGATGATATCCATATTCTGCCTTAAAGCTGAGGGAAATACCAGAACTTCTATGCGGTCGCTCAAATCCTCCAGATAAAACTGTGCATATAGCTCCCCTTTCCGGCTGGTGCGGCGGGTCAGGTTAACCACCATGCCTGCCAGGCGAACATAGGAATCGTCTTTGAGCACAGCCAGATCAGCCACCTGATGGCTGATCAAGAGAGGGATCAATTCGCTGTATTCATCCAGGGGATTGGCTGAAACATAGAAGCCCAGGACCTCTTTTTCCCGTGCCAGGCGCTCTTTAAGCGGCATCTCGCCTTTTACCACCGGACGCGGCTCATCAACTACGGTATCACAGGGAGCAAATAGGGACATCTGCTGGCTGGCATGGTCCAGTTTGAGCTGAGCCGCAATTTCTATGCACTCATCCATGATCGACAGGGCTTCTTTGCGGGTAATCCCAATGCTGTCGAAGCATCCGGCTACAATGAGGTTCTCCAGCATGCGCTTGTTAAACTGGCTCAGATCGACGCGCTGGCAGAAGTCAAACAGCGAGGTAAAAGGCTGCTGCTTGCGGACCTTCACCACGTTTTTGACCGCATTGATACCAACGTTCTTAATGGCCCCCAATCCGAAGCGAATGCCCCCCGCGGTAACGGTGAAGTTTTCGAAACTTTGATTGATGTCCGGGGGCAGGACTTTTATGCCCATGCGCTGGCATTCGCGCAAATAGAATACTACTTTATCCTGGCTGTCTATTATGCTGGTCAAAAAAGCGCACATATACTCTACCGGATAATGGGCTTTTAGATACGCGGTTTGGTAGGAAATCAAGGCATAAGCAGCCGAATGGCTCTTGTTGAAACCGTAGCCGGCAAAACTCTCCATTAAGTCGAACAGGTGCTGGGCTACCTCGGGCTCGATTCCATTTTGGCCGGCTCCATTTACGAATTTGTCCCGCTGCGCCTTCAGTTCCTCGGGTTTTTTCTTGCCCATTGCGCGGCGCAGCACATCAGCTTCCCCCATGGAGAAATTGGCCAGTTCGCTGGCGATACGCATGACCTGTTCCTGATACAGTATAACCCCATAGGTTTCTTTGAGTATATCCTCCAGGCGCGGGTCCAGATAATGAATCTCCTGCCGGCGGTGCTTGCAGTTGATGAAATCCTCTACCATCCCGCTGCCCAGCGGACCCGGGCGGTATAAGGCGATCACCGCGATCAAGTCCTGAAAACGGCTGGGGGCTAGGTCTTTGAGGATCCGCCGGAGGCCGTCGCTTTCCAATTGGAACACCCCTATGGTGTCTCCCCGGGATAATAATCTGTATACCTCAGGGTCGTCCAGAGGCAGGCTGTCCATATCCAGGTTGATCTTGCGGGTGTGCCTGATGATTTCCACCGCGCGGTCGATGACTGTCAGGGTGCGCAGCCCGAGAATATCCATCTTGAGGAGCCCAATATCCTCTACGGTTTCCTTGGTATATTGCGTCACGATGTGGCCTTCAGGGGTCTTCTGCAGGGGCAATATCTGGCTTAAACTCTCCTTGCCGATGACCACGCCGGCAGCGTGTATGGAGGCGTGCCGGGGCATGCCTTCCAGAGCCCGGGCCATGTTCACGATTTGCTGGGTGTTGTAATCACTTTGATAAGCCTTGATCAAGTCTGCCGATACCTGCAGGGCCTTGTCGATGGTAACCCCTAATTCCGCCGGGATCATCTTGGCGATGCGGTCGACCTCGGCATAGGGGATATCGAGGGCTCTTCCTACATCGCGGATAGCCGCACGGGCGGCCATAGTGCCGAAGGTGATTATCTGCGCCACCTTGTCGGCCCCGTATTTTTCTACAATATAGCTAATAACCCGGTCCCGTTTTTCGAAGCAGAAGTCAATATCTATGTCGGGCATGCTGACCCTTTCCGGATTGAGGAAGCGCTCAAACAGCAGGTCATAGGCCAGCGGGTCAACGGAGGTGATGCCCAAAACATACGAAACCAGGCTGCCAGCTGCCGAACCCCGCCCTGGCCCAACAGGCACCCCGTTGTTCTTGGCCCAGTTGACCAGATCCTGCACAATCAAGAAATAGGCGGCAAAACCCATCTCGTTGATGACACGAAGCTCATATTCCAGGCGTTCTACAAGTTCCGGGGTCGGTGCGGGATACTTCTTTTTAAAGCATTCCCAGCTCAATTTGCTCAGGTATTCCTCCGGGGTAAAGCCCTGTGGAATATCATAATAAGGAAGGTGAAAGGTCTCAAACTGGAAGTCGAAATTGCAGCGCTCCGCGATAGCCAGGGTGTTGGTAAGGGCTTCCGGCTGGGCAGCAAACAGGTCTGCCATTTCCTGCCCGGTTTTTAGGTAAAACTCGCTGCCGGGAAAGCGCAGGCGCTGTTCATCGCTCACTACGGTTCCCGTCTGTATGCATAACAATACATCATGCACCTGAGCATCATGCTTCCTGATGTAGTGCACATCATTGGTTGCTACCAGGGGGATGCCGGTCTTTTGACTGATCTCTATCAGGGCTTTATTGACCACCTGTTCCTCGGGCATGCCGTGGTTCTGCAACTCCAGATAGAAATTGCCCTGGCCAAACCAGGACTGGTACTGCACAGCCAGTTGCAAAGCCTCGTTATGCCGTCCGGCCAGGATCAACTGGGGAATCTCCCCGCCCACACAGCCGGAAAGGGCCATTAACCCGGCACTGTATTGCTGCAGCAATTCATGGTCAACGCGCGGTTTGTAATAAAACCCTTCCAGATAGGCCCTGGTTACCAGCTGCACCAGGTTGCGGTAACCGGTTTCATCCCGGCACAGCAATACCAGATGGTATTGGTTGGCATCCAGGCGAGCATCTCTGTCCAAACGGCTGCGGGCAGCCACATAGACCTCACAGCCTATGATAGGCTTGATGCCCTGTTTTTGGGCCTCGCGATAGAAATCCACGGCCCCATACAACACCCCGTGATCGGTGATGGCCAGGGCCGGCATATCCAGCTCTCTGGCCCGTTCCACCAGCTCTTTGATGCGGCAGGCCCCATCCAGCAGGCTGTATTCAGTATGATTGTGCAAATGAACGAAACCGGACATCGCAGCGTTCTCCGTCCTGCTCATGGCACTACGGTAACATCACACCAGGTTCCGCCGGTTATAGCGGTCAACTGCTCACAGCTCACCGGCACAGCGGTGTTGGGTGTGCCGGCGGCAGCATAAACCACACTAAAGCGTTTTAGGCTCTCATCCAGGTAAATAGGCAATTCCGATTTCAGGGCAAAGGGGCACACCCCGCCCACCGGGAAACCGGTAACCTCCAAAACCTCATCAGGTGTTGCCATTCTCAGGCGCGAAGGGCTTATCTGCTTGACTTTCTTGTTGTCGATACGCGCATCACCGGTTGCCACTACCAGCAGGTACTGGCCCTTTTTATCCTTGAGCAAGATGGATTTGGCTATCTGAGCCACCTCGGTTCCCAGGGCCTGAGCGGCCAAAAACGAGGTGCTGGTATCCTGCTCGAACTCAATCACCTTGATTGACGGATCCTTGCTGTAAAGATATTGTTTGACTTTTTCGATGGCAGACATGCTTTACTCATACTCCTTGAATCTACTTAAATCTTTTTCATTATAACCCAAGCCTGGCAATACATGTAGAGTCACCATGGTTTTGGCCCAAGGTGAATAGATGTCTCCATCGCTACCGTTGGTCAAGCAAGTAAAGGGGCTATTCGGTTAGAACAGCCCCTTTAACCGTACAATTATTTATTATTAGAGGTTAGGGAAGGAAAATACCCTCGGGGTCTACACGGTTGTAGAGCAGGTAGATTTCCTCCTCGGTCGGTTTTTCGGTTTCGCCTCTGCACCTGGAGATATTCAGGTCAAAGCTGCAATTGTCTCTCACCTGTTCGGGGGTGAAGCCCGGATGAACGGTATCCAGGTACATAATGCCGTCATCGTCAAAACGGAATACGCCCATGTTGGTGATTACCGCAGTGGGGCCGCCCTTGTAGAACTTGCCGAAGACTTCCCGGCGGTGTACTATTTCGCCCGACGGCCACTTGGGCAGCCTCCAACCCGGGGAGGTGATGTAGTCAACATGTTCTTTGAAGCGGCGTTTCTCCTGCACCATGATGAAAACGGTCCTCTTGGCGAAGGAGTTGATATCGGGGTTGCCGCCGCTGCCGGTAAAGCGCTTGCTGGGGGCTGAATAATCGCCCACCACGGTGGTGTTGACGTTGCCGTATTTATCGATCTCGGCACCGCCCAAGAAGCCCAGATCCACATAACCGCTGTGCAGCTGACCATAGAAGGTTTCGGTCAAGCCAGCCGCAATGGAGGCCTGCCAGGCACAACGGGCATCACCCACGGAAGTGGGCAGATCCAAAGCCCTGCCATCCACAGTGCCAGCCTCGTAGATACACACGGCATTAGGGGCATGAGACACCTGCGCCAGCAGAATAGCCAGCATGGGGAGTCCGGTTCCGGCAAAGACTACGTCGCCATCATTTACCTCTCTGGCAGCCGCTACTGCCAGGAGATCAACGGGTTTATAATTGGTTGCATAGTTTTTCGCCATTTATCTCGTCCCCCTTTTCACAGATGTTGAATAGCCTAAGACCGAGTTGGCCCGTAGCTTCTGCAAGCGGTTAACACCCAGCTTTTCGAGATATTCTTCATGAGAGGAAACCCCAAATATCCACTCGGCTGCCCACTGATCGAAGGTTTCTTTGGTCTTCGATGCAGCGTAGAAGGTCCTTATGAAGTCAGCATCAACATCGTAGTAGTACTGTGACCCGGTGGGATGAGCCCCCCAGGGCTGTACAACTATATAGTCGATGGCATGTCCGGGTGCTATATTCCTATCCGGATCCTGGCGGAGATAGGAATCGGGAACCATTTCCTCAGCGATGATAATGACTTTATCGGCCGCTTTGATAGTTTCCGCATCAACATAGCTATGCGCAAACATCCTTACGGTGCCTTCATCACCGACCTGGGAGGCATAGATAATGGCCCAGTCAGCATTAACCGCAGGCATTAACAGGATTTCTCCTTTGTCATAAAGTGTGTCATGAATGATATCGTATTTCTTCAGAGGGATCTTGGGATTAGAACCGTCGCGCAGCCCGGCTTTTTTCAGATTGTCGTATTTGGGATTCAAAATATCTGTGCCCATGGAAAGAGCAGTGGGCATAAAGGGCAGGCCATAAGCCCCAGCCAGAATACGTGCCACGCACTGGGCATGACTGTAATCCTCGACTATGATTGTTCCTTCCACCTGTGCCCGGGCAACTGCTTCACCCAGTTTTCCGTACAGTTCATGACCAACCCAGCAGGATTCCCAGATCTTGACGCACCCGGCTCCGGCCAGGACCTCGGTGTGAGTACCGCCGTTGACTTCAAACAAATGCAGGTCTTTTTTACCCTGGCGCACCATCTCATAGACGAAAGCCATGGGCCGCCGCCAAATGGTGAAACCACTGAAGGTAAGAAAATCCCCGTCATTGATTAAAGCAACCGCTTCTTTCAGTGTGAGTTGTTGTGGTTTACCCATTAATTTACCTCCTCCTTGTCGCAAATCTCTCCTCTACCATTCCTCTTGCAAAGCCATCGTATCAACACGCCGTCAGCAGCCTGTATGGGGTTTTCCCGCCCCTGCAGCAACAGGGGCGGGAAATCTTAATTATTTCATTAACTAAAGCGGCCTATGACCTCACGGCCTATGATAATGCGCTGAATCTGGTTGGAGCCTTCATAGATCTGGGTGATCTTGACATCTCTCATCATGCGTTCAATGGGGAATTCATTGCAGTAGCCATATCCTCCCATAAGCTGCACGCAGTTGGTGCAGACCTCCATACTGGTGTCGGTGGCGAATTTCTTGGCCATGGAGGCTTCTTTGTTATGAGGCAGCCCATTATCCTTGAGCCAGGCGGCCCGATAGACCAGCAGCTGAGCAGCCTCCAGAGCCGTAGCCATGTCGGCCACCATGAACTGTACGCCCTGGAAAGCCGCCAGCGGTTTACCGAACTGCTGCCTTTCCTTGATGTAATTGATGGTATACTCAAGTGCGCCTTCACCTATGCCCAGGCCTTGAGCGGCTATGGTAATGCGCCCGCCGGCCAAAAGACCCATAGCTACCTGGAAGCCGTTGTTCTGTTCACCCAGCATGTTCTCTTTGGGCACTTTGACATCTTCAAAATACAGCTCTACCGTGGGTGAACCGTTCATGCCCATCTTGGCCACCGGCTTGCTCATGGTGAAACCGGGGGTATCTTTTTCGATTATCAGGCAGGTGATACCTCTGCCCGGACCCTGGGTAGGATCAGTTTTGACGAAAGTACAATAAGTTGTAGCTACACCACCGTTAGTGATGAATATCTTGCTGCCATTGACCAGGAAATGGTCCCCTTTGTCTTCCGCTCTGCAGCGGATGGAAGCAGCGTCGGACCCGGCATTGGGCTCAGTCAAGGCATAAGCCCCGATGATCTCCCCGGTTGCCAGAGCCCGCAGATACTTCTGTTTGAGGTAATCCGAGCCGTAAAGCCAGATGCTCATGCAGCCCAGACCGGTATGAACGCTCATGATAACTGCGGTGGAAGCACATACCTTGGCCAGTTCTTCAACGAAGATGGCATAATCCAGATAAGTTGCCCCGGCACCGCCCCATTCCTCGGGAATTGGCAGGCCGCACAGGCCCAGATCAGCCATTTTCTTGAAAGTCACCATGGGAAATTCGTGGGTTCTATCTATTTCCGCTGCCAGTGGTTCAACCTCGTTCTTGGCGAACTTGCGGAACATGTCTCGCATCATTAAAGATTCATCACTCAGGGCAAAATGCATGTATAGTTCATCTCCTCCCCGTTTATTCTCCGTTATTTACCTGTGAAATTCGCTTTGCGTTTTTCTACAAAAGCCTTCATGCCTTCTTTTTGGTCTGCGGTGGCGAAGCATACCCCAAAGATGTCGGCTTCTATGGTCAGCCCCCGGTCAATGTCCACCTGCACACCCTCGTACATGGCCTTCTTGCACAATTGCACCGAGATCTGACCGCGACTGGATATCTTCTTGGCCAGGCTCATAGTAAAGTCCATCAATTCGGGCGCAGGAACCACATGGTTGACCAGGCCTATGCGCAGGGCTTCATTAGCATCAATAATGTCCCCGGTATAAAGCAATTCCGCGGCCATACCGGTGCCTACGATGCGCGGCAGGCGCTGTGTGCCGCCAAACCCAGGGGTTACCCCCAGTCCGACTTCCGGCTGCCCGAATTTGCCCTTATCAGAGCTGATGCGAATATCGCAGGCCATGGCCAATTCGCATCCGCCCCCCAGGCAGAAGCCATTGATAGCAGCTATCACCGGTTTGGGCATGGTCTCGATCTGCCGGAAAATGCTGCTCCCCAGCATGCCGAACTCACGGCCTTCCAGAGCCGTCATTTCCAGCATGTAGGTGATATCAGCTCCGGCTACAAAGGATTTGTCGCCGGATCCGGTAATAACCAGGACATCAATTTCAGGGTCTTGCGCAACCATTTCCACTGCAGCCTTGATATCCAATAAGGTGTCTTTGTTAAGGGCATTCAGGGCTTTGGGGCGATTGATGGTAAGCACACCGATCCGGTCTTGCTTTTCAAGTATCACATTGGCAAACTCCACCGTATTACCCCCCTTTGCATAGTTGAATTAATCAGTCCATGCCGGCCCAGGCTATTTGCTGTAATCGTAAATGCCTCTGCCGGTCTTGCGGCCCAACCAGCCAGCCTGGACATACTGTCTGAGCAGCGGGGAGGGACGGTACTTGGGATCACCATAACCGGTGTACATAACATTCAGAATAGAGAGTATGGTATCCAGGCCGATGAGGTCAGCTAAGGCCAGCGGTCCCATCGGATGGTTCATGCCCAGCTTCATGATATTGTCGATATTTTCCGCCGGGGCCACACCTTCATACAGCTCCCACAGGGCCTCGTTGATCATCACCTGCAGGACCCGGTTGGATACGAACCCGGGCACGTCTTTACACCATACCGGCACTTTGCCCATTTTTTTCGAGGCATCTTCGACAATCTGATAGACTTCATCGCTGGTAGCCAGGCCTCTGATAATCTCCACCAGTCTCATGACCGGCACCGGATTCATGAAGTGCATGCCGATAACCTTTTCCGGGCGCTTGGTGGTGGCAGCGATCTGAGTAATCGGCAGGGAAGATGTATTGCTGGCTAGAATGGCATGAGGCGGGGCAATGGCATCTAACTTCTCGAAAACCTGTTTCTTGATATCAAAGTTTTCTACGATGGCCTCGATGACCAGATCCACATCAGCTGCATCCTCCAAAGAGATGGAAGGTTTAATCCTTGCCAGTATGGCATTCATTTCTTCCTCAGTTTTTCTGCCTTTAGATACATCGCGTTGCAGATTATTTTTAATGTTGGCCAGGCCTTTTTCCGCCAATTCCATGCTAATATCATAAAGGACGGTTTCCCAGCCGGTCTGGGCTGATACCTGGGCAATGCCGTTGCCCATCTGTCCTGCGCCAACAACCATTACCTTTTTAATTTCCACAAAATTCGCCTCCTTAAAGTGTTACTAGACCGTATTCTGATCTGACCGCCGAAGAGCAGTGTTTATGGATCAACCCTGATCAGCATAGCATCGCCTTGAGCATGTCCGGAGCAAATGCCGCACACCCCGTAGCCTCCGCCACGGCGCCTCAGTTCATAGCCCAGGGTCATCAGGATGCGCGCGCCGCTGGAGCCGATAGGATGCCCATAGGCAATAGCCGATCCGTTGACATTCACCTTGGCTTCCATTTCTTCCTTGGTCATTCCCAGGATCTTCAAGCAGCTCACCAGAACAACCCCCGCAAAAGCCTCGTTGGCCTCTACCAGCTTGATATCATCTTTAGTCAGCCCGTTCTGCTCCAGTACCTTTTTAATGGAAAGTCCGGGGACTGTAGCGATATCCTTGGTCTGCTGCGACACTTCAGCATAGTCCACAATGGTGAACAGGGGCTTCAAGCCCAATTCATCAGCCTTTTCACGGCTCATCAGCATTACTGCGGCTCCACCGTCATTTACACCGGGGGCGTTGCCGGCAGTTATGCTGCCTGGTTTTCCGGTGACAGTGCTCTTGTGATTGAACACCGGCGGCAGTTTGGCAAGACCTTCAATAGTAGTCCCGGGACGGGGTCCCTCATCCTTATCCATTATTTCCTTGCCTCTTCTTATCTCCACCGGGAAAATCTCGTCATCCAGGTAGCCATTGTTCATGGCATTTACCGCCCGGCTCTGGGAGAGATAGGCCCACCAATCCATGTCTTCCCTGGTAACACCGAATTCATCGGCTACTTCTGAGCCATGGATGGCCATGTGCCGGTTGTAGAAAGCATCCCACAAGCCGTCATATACCATCAGGTCAACCAGTCTGCCATTGGGGAGACCCATGCGCCCGCCAAACCTATGGTCCGGGAGAGAAAACGGGCAGTTGGTCATGCTCTCCATACCGCCGGCGATAACTATGTCACCACGGCCCAACTTGATAAACTGCACCCCTAAATCTATGGTTTTGATACCAGAAGAACAGACTTTATTAACGGTTATAGAGGGTACCGATACGGGAAGCCCGGCCAATATGGTAGCCTGACGGCTGGGAACCTGTCCGGCCCCGGCAGGAACCACCTGGCCCATAAATACGTAATCCACGTCTTCGCCTTTAACCTTGCCTTCCACGCGGCGCATGACTTCTTTGATGGCCAGGGCGCCCAGCTGGGCTGCGTCATATTCCCTTAACTTGCCGTTGAATACCCCGTACGGAGTCCTCGCCGCAGCCACACATACTACTTCCCGTAACTTTGCATAGACATTGTCAATTTTTTTACCCATGCCTGAATAATCGGGTTTCCTTTCACCGAAACCGGTTACAGGCACTGTTTTGGGATAATCTTCCCTTCTCATTTCCAATTTCTGTACAAAATCTGACAAGTTGGTTGCCTCCTTTACTCCTTATTAACTATCGTGTCTTTGGCCAAATGGTCGGCTCTTCATCACAAAGCCTGGAAACTGTCCCCACCAGAGAAAATACATCCCTCCCTCCCTGCAGGTTATTAAGGCGTTGTTGCCCAAGGTCAAACCGGCGGATTTTCTGGCCCCTAACTGCCGGGGCCAGTGTCCCCGGTCAGTCAGGCCAATATGTGAACGGCTTGCGATACTGGCTTTGAAGTTCTGATAGCTGCGGCTTTTTATCTATATAAGTCAGTCATTTTAAAAGGGGGGTATTGCCTCTGGTGATAAACCCGGTTGACATCGGCTCATCACCATCAGGCAATACAATTAAAAAATCATTAGAGGAAAGTTGGGTAACTGAGAGTCGTAAAACTACCTGCCTGCACCTGATTAATGCAACTTGTATGCCATCGTCACAAGGCGTCACTTTCCATCCCTGCAAAATACGGGTATACATGGTCTACCAATAATTTTTTGCGGAGTTAAAACGCGGGAAAAAAATTAGAACCCGTTGCATCTGTGCAACGGGTTCTAAATATAACTTGGCCTTTGGCCCTGTTTATATGGCTGTTGATGTTGCAATATTGCCATTGCGATACTGGCTTTTGGTCTAGCTCTGTCCGGCATTAAACCCCGTTATTCCTTGATCGCCTGGATTCCAGGGTCAAAACTGTTGCATTGACGCATCGCTTGTTTCAGGACTGCAACAAGCGCTGGGCCATCATTTGCCCGGGAGTGATGCCGTATTTGGCTGCTTTGCGCACGATAGTTGAGGCATCGACTTTGAGCTCGGCCGCCATTTGACGGGTGGTGCGGTATTTGGCATAAGCCTGCTGCAGAATCTGTCTCTCCACGCTTTCAACCGCATCTTTGAGCGGCACAATCCCTGACACGGTTATCTGGGAGAGATTATCAGTCAGGGCCTCCGGGTGCTCACTGGTGATGTGCACCGGCAAATCCTGAACGTTCACCACATCACCCGGGGTGATAACCACCAGTCGTTCGATCAAATTCTCCAATTCCCTTACATTGCCGGGCCAATCATATTTCATGAAAAGGTCGATCACTTCCGGGGCAATGCGTTTGGTAAGCTGGTATTTCTGATTGAAGATCTGTACAAAATGCACTACCAGATTGGGAATATCATCCTTGCGTTCTCGTAACGGTGGCACATGAATGGGCAGCACATTGAGGCGGTAATATAAATCGCCGCGAAACTGCTTGTTTTGCACCATTTCCATCAAGTCGCGGTTGGTAGCGGCTACAATACGCACATCAACCTTTATGGGAGTTGTGCCTCCCACCCGGGTAATCTCCTTGTTTTGCAGGACTCTGAGCAGTTTAACCTGCAGCCCCAGGGGAAGTTCGCCCACCTCATCCAGGAACAGGGTGCCTCCTGATGCCAGTTGGAAAAAGCCCGGTTTGCCTTCTTTTTTGGCACCGGTAAAGGCGCCGTTTTCATAGCCGAAAAGCTCGGATTCCAGCAGGGTTTCGGGAATGGCCCCGCAGTTCACTTTGATGAAAGGCCCTTCGCGGCAGGGACTGTTCTCATGGATTATCTGCGCGATCAACTCCTTGCCGGTACCAGTTTCACCGGTTATCAGAATGGTCGATTCAACCTGCGCGACGCGCACTACCATATCGAGCAGCTTGCGCATCTCCGGGGAATTGACCACCAATCGCTCCGGAGCCGCGTATCTCATGCGCAGGGAGCGCAGTTCGCTTTCATAGTGCTGGGTCAGGCCCTGGGCGCGTTCCAATTTTTCATTCAGCAGATTGAGTTCGGTGATGTCCCGCACATTGCATACTACCCGGAAAAGCTCACCATTTTTATCGAAAACCGGACTTCCCGTGGCCAGGGCTATCTTGCCGGTCTTATAATTCTGTATGATAGTCACAGGTTCACGTCGCTGCAGCACCAATTTGGTCACTGATTCGGATACTATACCCTCTTTCTCGATGTCATCCACGCAGTGCCCTAAAAATTCATTGCCATTGATTCCGCTGATCATCTCGAAAGCCTTGTTTAAGCGCAGAGTAATGCCTTTACCATCGGTGATGTAGAGCCCGTCAAAGGAGGACTCGATAATGGCATCCAGTTCCTTGTTGAGTTCTTTTACATAATGTAATTCCCGGGAGACCTTCTCCAGTTCGGAGGAATCCTGCACCACCGCCACTGCACCGATAATCTTGCCGTCTTTGATTATGGGACTGCGGTTGGAGATATACTCCCGGCCTTTTATGGTTATCTTCTGCATTAGTTCGGCCTGCCCGGTTTTCATAACCTCGATAAGCCGGCTGTTAGGCAATACATCCAGGATGTGCTGCCCGATCACATCATCTCCCAAACCCAGCAAGCGCCCGGCGGAGCGGTTAAATACCTTGATAATGCCATTTTCATCCACTGATATGATCATGTTGTGGGTGGAATCGATGATTGCATCCAATTGGCTGGAAATATTCTGGTAAGAATTAAAAAAAGCGTTGGCTATATCCCCACGGGTCAGCATTCCCACCACTTTGCCGGTCTCATCTACAATGGGCAGACGAGGAACATAGGGTGTGACTACATCCTCAAAATCATCATTGGGATGACCGGTGAAAACCTCCCTGGTCATCAAATCACCTATCGGAGAATGAAGATCTACGGACTGCATTATAGCTTTGTAGATGTGTCCTTTGGTAAATAAGCCAATCAACAGATCCTCTTCGTCTACTACTGGCACCCCGTCAATCTTATTCTCCATAAACAATCGAATCACTTCGTATATGGAACAATCAGGCCTCACCACGATCGGATCTGCAGTCATGATATCCTTGAGTTTCACTTATTTTCACCTCGGACTT
>ERZ773359.4125-NODE-4125-length-15655-cov-7.692692_pt1 | contig 15655 bp, 16 predicted proteins | sample MGYA00374955_ERZ773359 | MGnify/ENA primary metagenome ERZ773359 (study PRJEB29098, sample SAMN04486028) | biogas fermenter metagenome | study: EMG produced TPA metagenomics assembly of the Biogas fermentation microbial communities from Germany - Plant 4 DNA1... | reverse complement strand
TTGCATATGACTCATTTTAACCGGGCTAAAAAGGAGCTGTGCCTCCATTTTAGGGAGCATAAAACTTTAGCAGCCGGAGAGTTTAGGGAAAAACTGGGATCGACACGCAAATTTGTCCTGCCACTATTAGAAACTTTTGATCGTTTGAAGTGGACCAGGCGGATGGGCAGTGACAGAGTACTTTGGCGTTTAGATTTAAATGAATGTGAAGAAGGTGAAATAGATGGATGAAGTACGCCTGACGCGTATGACCACCAGCAGCGGGTGAGCGGCAAAAATGCCCCCCGGGGCGCTGACACAAGTTTTGTGTCATTTACCGCAAATAGATGATCCCAACCTTTTAGTGGGTGTAGATTCCTTTGCTGATGCAGGAGTTTACAAGCTGCGTGATGATTTGGCGGTGGTGCAATCTTTGGATTTCTTTACGCCGGTGGTAGACGATCCCTTTGTTTTCGGCCAGATTGCCGCTGCCAATTCCCTTTCTGATGTGTACGCCATGGGTGCGGAACCGAAACTTGTCATGAATATTGTTTGCTTTCCTTCCAAAACGTTAGACATTTCTTTTTTGGCGGAAATACTTAAAGGCGGAGCTGACAAGGTTCAGGAAGCCGGGGCTTTGGTGGTAGGCGGACACAGCGTGGAAGATAAAGAACCCAAATATGGCTTATCGGTGACCGGGTTTGTCCATCCGGAAAAACTGATTACAAACAGTAACGCCCAAGTAGGCGATGTATTGCTGTTAACTAAACCTATAGGCACCGGTCTGATCCTGACGGCTCTAAAAGCCGATTTGGCGGAAGAAGAAGAGATAAAAACTGCGGTAGCTGCCATGGCAACCCTGAATAAAGAAGCTTCTGCCGCCATGATTCAGGTGGGTGTTTCTGCAGCCACTGATATTACCGGTTTTGGCTTGTTGGGCCATGCCAGGGAGCTGGCCTTGGCCAGTAAGGTGGCACTGGAAATATCTTTTGGGCGTGTGCCCCTTTTACCCGGCGCCATACGGGCTGCCGGTATGGGCCTTATCCCCGGCGGTGCTTACGCCAATCGGGATTATGTGGCTGACGGTCTGCAAACTGAGGGCATAGGCGAGTTGGAAATTGATGTTCTTTGCGATCCGCAGACATCGGGTGGGTTATTGATTGCAGTGGCTGAAGAAAAAGCGGCACAGCTGCTGCAGCTGCTGGAAGCTAAAAATGTGGCTGCCGCCGTCATTGGCCGGGTAACGGCAGAAGGAGCGGGAACGATTAAAGTTACCCCATAATTTTTTACGAGACGGAGGAATTCAGATGGAACAGGAGAAAAAAGGGTTTTTAGCACGCAAAAATATTGTTTTTTCTTTGGAGCGCTACTTTATTGACGCTTTAGGTGCTATGGCCCTTGGACTTTTTGCTTCACTGATCGTCGGTTTGATTTTGGAAACGGCCGGAAACCAGTTTATTAAACTTTGGGGAGAAAATGCTTTTTTAAACTTCCTGGTGGATAGCGGCAATTTTGCCAAGAGCATGATGGGACCGGCCATTGGTGTGGCTGTGGCCTACGGTTTAAAGGCGCCTCCTTTGGTGCTTTTTGCCAGCACCATTACCGGGGCGGCCGGGGCAACTTTTGGGGGACCGGCAGGTTCCTTTGTAGCCGCTGTGGCAGGTGCTGAATTTGGTAAAGCCATCTCCAAGGAAACAAGAATTGATATCATAATTACACCTGCCGTAACCATTATGGTTGGTGTTTTGCTTGCCAAACTTATTGGTCCCGGCATAGATGTATTAATGAAAAAATTAGGGCAAATTATAATGTATGCAACAGAGTTGCAGCCCATTCCCATGGGGATTATCGTTTCCGTCGTCATGGGCTTGGTTTTAACCGCCCCCATTTCCAGTGCGGCTTTGGCCATTATGCTGGACCTGTCCGGGTTGGCTGCCGGTGCCGCCACAGTAGGTTGTTCGGCGCAAATGATTGGTTTTGCCATCGCCAGTTACCGGGAAAACGGCTGGAACGGGCTTTTGGCGCAGGGTTTGGGTACATCTATGTTGCAAGTACCAAATATTGTCCGCAACCCCTGGATTTTAGTACCGCCTACTTTAGCTTCCGCTTTATTAGGGCCTGTGGCTACAACAATTTTTAAAATGACCAATACGCCTTATGGAGCCGGGATGGGTACCAGCGGTTTGGTAGGACAGATTGGTACCGCCAATGCCATGGGTTTTACGGCTAATGTGCTTTTTAGTATGTTACTTTTGCATTTTGTGCTGCCGGGAGTTTTATCATATCTTTTTAGTCAATGGCTGCGGAAGACAGGGCACATTAAACCGGGTGATTATAAATTAGATCTGTAAGCAGATTATGACATTTTAAAAGCTGCAGGCTTTAGGTCTGCAGCTTTAGTCTTTGTTGCCCTACAGGCAACTTCCTCGCCACTATCTTCAGCGGATGATTTTATCCTCTTTAATGGGCTTGTAAGCCAGAAGAATAATCTCATCACTGCCACTGCTATTTTGTGCATTTAAAAATTCTTCCGTTTCGCGGATTTTTGCCACTTCATTTTCCTTTAAATCGGCAAATTGATAACTGTCTCTATTCATCTTAAACCTCCTTGTCTGCAGTCTACTATTAGTGTCCTGCCCAGGTAATACTGTTATACAGGAACAAAAAAACAATTCCCAATCGGTTGCTTGCAACATATAGTAAAATGGAGAGTTTTTGGGATCTATTTTAAAAGGAGGTTTACATATGAGCGGATTTTTGGCGCTGTGGGATAAAACAGGAGGTAGTTTAAATTTTGCTTTAGAGAAAACAACTGCCATAATGTGCCACCGGGGCCCTGATCATTTTGGTTCTTTAATTTCCGGCCCGGTAAGAATGGGATGTAGGTATTTGAAAACAATTGATTTATCTTCACAGGCAAAACAGCCTTTTTTTAACGAAAAGAAAACACTTGCCTTGGTTTTTGACGGTAGAATCTATAATTACCGCCAACTACGTGCGGAGTTATTGCAAAAAGGCCATTTTTTCCGCAGTGAAAGCGATGCGGAAGTAATATTACATCTTTATGAAGAAGAAGGCCCGGATTGTGTAGTGCGTCTGCGTGGCATGTTTGCTTTTTGCCTGTATGATCAGGAAAAACAACTGCTTGTTGGCGCCCGGGACCGTTTCGGTATGAAACCGCTTTATTATACAGAAAACAGCGGTTTTTTTGCCCTGGCTTCTGAAGCTAAAGTCTTTACTAAACTGCCCGGTTTTAGTCTAAACATTAATGAAAAAGCAATCCCCCATTATTTAACTTTTCAGTATGTTCCCGAACCGGAAACAATGTTTGCCGGTGTTTATAAAATACCGCCTGCCCATATTTTTCTCTGGCAGCAGGGAAGATTAAGTTTAAAACGTTACTGGCAGTCGGTTTTTGCACCGCAAAAACGGCCATTTGCCGAATTTGTGGAAAAAACCAGACAGGTTTTGCGGGAATCGGTAAAGTTACATACACAGGCAAGTGTGCCCTGGGGAGCCTTTCTTTCCGGCGGCATTGACTCCACCATCATTGTAAGTCTCTTGCGGGAATTGGGCCCGGTAAAGACCTTTAGTGTGGGGTATGAAGAAAAAGGTTATAGCGAACTGTCCGAGGCAGCAGCCACAGCACGTTTTTTAGAAACGGACCATGAAGAATATTTAATTCACCCGGAAGAGTTTTGGCGCAACTTGCCGCAACTGGTTTGGTATTTTGATGATCCCGTGGCGGACCCGGCCGGTATTGCCTTATATTATGCTGCCAGAACGGCAAAAAGAAAAATTTCCGTAGCTTTATCCGGAGAAGGGGCAGATGAATTGTTTGGTGGTTACGGTATTTATAAAGAGCCCCTTGCTTTGCGATCAGTGACCTGGCTTCCCCGCCCGCTCATTGGGGCAGCTCATAAATTATGGCCCGGTTTTGTGCCCGGGAAAAACTTTTTACGTCGTGCAGCTACTCCCTTAACAAAACGTTATTTTGGCAACGCCTTTATTTTCAACGAAGCGGAAAAACGCAAATTATTAAAATTAAAAGATTTTTTGCCGGCCACAAGTATAACGGCACCGTTGTACCGTGAGGCGGAAGCTTATGATGACGTGACGCAAATGCAGTATATTGACCTGCACACCTGGCTGGTGGGGGATATTTTAGTCAAAGCCGATAAAATGAGTATGGCTAATGCTTTAGAATTGCGTTCCCCCTATCTTGATCATCATGTTTTTGCCTTGGCGGCCACCATACCGCTACACTATAAAATTAAAGACGGGCTGACAAAATACGTACTGCGCCAAGCCTTTGCCGAGGTGGTGCCTCCGGAAGCGGTAAAACGTCCAAAACGCGGTTTTCCCGTACCTACCCGGCTCTGGCTAAGGGGACCGTTGGCCGGAAAAGTCGCTGACCTTTTACATGATGTGACACCGGCTACATATTTTAACCGTTCATATGTGTTTTCACTGCTTAAAGACCATTTGGACGGTCGGGCTGATCACAGCCGCAAAATCTGGACGCTCATTATCTTTAATTTGTGGCTGCAGCAATTTTTACAAAAATAATTCCCGTTTATTTTACAGACAAAGAATATTCAAATTTTGGTCACAGTCTGTTCACTTTTTTTTGACAAGTAAGTGGTATACTTGGAAGTAGAAAATTATCCCCCTTTAGGGAACAAGGGATTGTAGTTTATGTTGACGCAAATTAAAGTTCACAATTTAAGTAAAGCTTACGGGCACCGCCTGCTTTTTCGCAATCTATCCTTGACAATTCCCAATCACTCTGTTTTTGTGCTGCTGGGTCGCAACGGTGCGGGAAAAACAACTTTTTTACGGATTTTATGCGGGTTGGTTTCGGCGTCTTCCGGAGAGATTGAAATTACCGTGGATGGGAAGGTGTTAACGCCACAGGAAAAGCGCGCTCAAATCGGTTTGGTTGCTCCTGAGCTGGAACTGTATGAAGAGTTGTCGGCCGTAGAGAATTTGGAATTTTTTGCAGGGGTACGCGGTATCCCTTTTTCTTTAACAAGTGTACGTGAATTATTGGATTTTGTCGGCTTAAAGGGGCGCGGGCTCGATTTGGTGCATACATATTCTTCCGGCATGAAACAACGCCTTAAATATGCCTATGCGCTCCTGCATGAGCCGAAAATACTTGTTTTGGACGAGCCCACAACCAATCTGGATGAGGATGGTGTAAAATTGGTGGAGGCCATTATTGCCAGGCAGCGCCGACGCGGGATTGTGGTTATGGCCACCAATGACCCGAGGGAGGTGGCTTACGGTGAGCAGACGCTTTCCCTGGATACGGCAAAGCCTGGTGATCTGGCATAAAGAGCTGCGCATTGAATTTCGCACGCGTTTCGCTTACAGCACTTTATTAATGTTTGCCGTCACCACCCTCATCACCATTAGTTTTTCCGTGGGCGGCTTTGTACCCGACAGTGACATCACGGCGGCGCTTTTGTGGATTATCCTCTTCTTTTCCGCCATGGCCGGTCTTGGTCGTACCTTTGTACAGGAAGAAGAGAAGAAAACGGTGACGGCCTTGAAGCTTGCGGTGGCACCGGAACCGGTGTTTTTGGGGAAATACTTTTTTAATGTGACACTCTTATGCAGTTTAACCGTGTTGGTGGTGCCGTTGTTTTTAGTGTTGCTTAATCAGAGCGTGCCGCAGTGGCCACCTTTTTTGGTGACAGTTATCTTGGGGGTTTTAGGGTTAGCCGGAGCCAGCACCATTATTGCCGCCATTGTAGCAAAAGCTGAGGCCAAAAGCGCCATGATGACAATTTTAGCCTTTCCGGTACTTGTGCCTTTACTCTTGGCTGCCATTAATGCCACCAGGGCCTGCCTTGCCGGTGCATCCGGTGCAGCCCCCGCATCAGAGCTTTACGTATTACTGTTTTATAATGGTGCGGTGCTGACGGCATCGCTACTGTTATTTGAGTATATCTGGAATGAATAAAGCGGTAATAAAGGGGAGAAAGATGTGTTTTGGCAAAGTATCCTTGGCCTTTGGTTATCCTTGGTGATTCTTGCTTCTTTTCTTTATATGCCGGCTACGCAGGGCTTGGGAGAATCAGGACGGATTATTGTTTACCATGTTCCTGCCGCTTGGGTTGCCGTCTTGGCCTATCTTATGGCCATGGTAAATGCGCTGGGTTATTTGCGCCATAAAGATTTACGTTTTGACCGTCAAGCACAGGTGAATGCCGAACTGGGTACTGTTTTTTGCATCCTGGCTACCGTCACCGGTGCCATCTGGAGCCGTGGCGCCTGGGGATGGTATTGGAATTGGGATCCACGCCAGACATCCATTGCCGTTTTGTTGATGATTTATGCCGCGTACTTTGTCTTGCGGAATGCAGTGGAAGATCCACAGCGCCGTGCAAGTTTGGCGGCAGTTTATTCGCTTTTAGCTTTTCTAACGGTACCCTTTTTAGTTTTTGTTGTACCACGTGTTTATGATTCACTGCATCCTGATTTGATTAATCTGGAGAGCCGCACCTTTGCAATGGATAAAAAAATGCTGGTGGTTTTTTTGGCCTCCTTGGCAGGGTTTACCGGTCTTTATGGCTGGCTGTACAATATCCGCTTGCGTTTGGAGAATTTGCTGCACAGACTGGAAAGTAAAAGGGAGGTAAGTTAATGGGAGGTTTGAATTTCGTTTTAGCTGTGACACTGGTGACCTGGATCGGCCTGTTTTTTTATGTTTTACGGGTGGATTTAAAGCTTAGGGAGGCCGAGCGCCGTGAAAAGATACGATAAAATTGTTCTCTTTGCTTTACTGCTTGTCTTTGCTTTTGGACTTTTCATCACTGCCCGTAGTGCCATGAGCACTTATGTTACCTTTGCCGACGCCAAAGAGTCCGGCCGCACCGTACAGGTAAAGGGCCAGGCCCTTGCCGGAACGCTACAAGAGCTAGGAGAGGAGAAATATTCCTTTCACATGCAAGATGATGCCGGAGAGGTTGTACGTGTTGTAGCTTATGGCAAACAACCGGACAATCTCTTAGCAGCCGATAGTGTGGTTGTCAAGGGAAAGTATAACGGCAGTGAGTTTGAAGCACAAACTATTTTGGTCAAATGTCCTTCCAAGTACGAGGCGGAGGAGCATCCTGAAGAGATTAAAAAAGAATAGTAAGTAACGGAGGGATGATTTTGCTAAAGGAAAAAAAAGGGGGTGCCCGCAGGGAGCTTTCCGCCAAGCCGGTGGGGAAAATCCTTAAATTTTTAAGTTCCATGCAACTGGGCATTATTTTACTACTTTTGCTTGCCGCCATCTCCGTCTTGGCCACCCTCCGGGAACATGATGCAGCCATACAATCAATTTACCGTTCCTGGTGGTACCTGGGCGTCATGGCGTTTACCGCTTTAAATCTACTTTTGTGTACCGTCAGAAGAATAAAACCATTAACACGCCAAGCTCTCTATCCACAAAAAGAACAGTCGGCGGAAGCCATTGCTAAAATGCCTGTCAGAGAAACGGTTGTTTTGGCAAAAAGCAAGCCGGCGGAAAAAGTTATTTCCCTGGTGGCAAATGCTTTCCGTCGTCGGGGCTTAAAGGCGGAAATTATCACCGGTGCCCAGGGTAAAATAGTTTTTGCGCAAAAGGATGTTTGCGGTTATTTTGGATCTTTGCTAACTCATACAGGTTTGTTAATTATTCTTTTAGGAGCCATGTATGGTGCTCTTACCGGTTTTGAACGGCAAGGCGGAGGGATTGTGGGCGATCGCATTTCTGTGCCGGAAGGCAATTTCGCCATCAGGATTATGGATATGTGGGTAGAGCACGAAGAAGATCCTACCGTAAGACCACGTGTTTACAGTGATGTTTCTGTGACTGAGGGCGGCAGGGAGATTGCCGGCGGTGTTATTGCCATTAACCAACCTTTACGCTTTGGCGGTAACACCATTTATCACACCACTTTTCGTTATGTTTCCGAAATTGCGGTACGCAACACGTCAACCGGGGAAACAAGTATGTACCGGGTTTGGGATCGTGATTATTTGCCGTTGGAGAAGGATGGAATTCATATTCATTTTTTAGCCTTTTTTCCCAACTTTATCACCAATGAAGAAGGAGTGCCCTCTTCGCAAAATTACCTGCCGGAGAATCCGGTTTTAGCAGGCATACTTTATGATGATAAGGAAAAGCCGCAATCCCATGTCTATCTAGCTTTAAATGAGCCGGTTACTTTTTCAGTTGCCGGTGGTGAACTTGAAGTAACTTTAACCGGCTTCCAACATGCGGTTGTTTACACCATTACCCGTAATCTGGGACGGCCCATCCTTGTTGCCGGAGCGTTGATGTTTATTTTAGGCTTATATTTAAGCTTTTTCCAGCAACCACGCCGGTTCTGGGCAGTTTATGACCAAAAGCAGGCGGCTGTCCTGGTGGGAGGACGGAGCTACCGTAGCCGTTTTCAGTTGGAGCAGGAACTGCTGCAGTTGGTAAATGAAATTACGCGCAGAGAGGAAGAAGAGCATGGCAGGATATCTTGAAATTTCTCCGCTGGGGTTAGCGGTGGAAAATATACTGTTTACTGCGGCTGCCGTGGCTTACTTGGTGGCTACGGCCGGGTATTTAACTTATGTATTTGGTCTGAAAAAATTTGGCCCTTTGGCAGCTTATCTTTTGCGTTTTAGCTTTTTACTGCATACAGCCTTCCTTGTCACCCGCACTGTCAATGCCGGCCGCCTCCCCCTGGTGGGTCATTTTGAGTTCGGCAATGTGTTTATCTGGGCTTGTGTCCTTTTTTACCTGTGGGGAGAATGGCGCCTGCAGGGGAAAGATTACAGTGTCGGTGCCTTTTTAACGCCACTGATTGTGCTTTATCTTGGTTATCTCACCGTTATCCCTCAATTGGTGGAAAAAATAAATATTAGCCGTGCCCACAAGCCTTTGCAACCGGTTTTGCAGTCAAATTGGCTGCAAGTTCATGTAAGTGCTTCTGTGCTGGGTTATGCTTGTTTTTCCTTAGCCTTTGCCGTGGCTTTAATGTGGCTTTTAAAAACTTGGCTTAAAGATAAGTCTTTTGTCCGGAATCTGCCTGAACCGCAAATTCTGGAAGAATATATGTACCGTGCTTCCGGTCTCGGTTTTCTCTTTCAGAGTATTATGATTATTACCGGTGCCATTTGGGCTGATACATCTTGGGGGCGTTATTGGGGCTGGGATCCTAAAGAGGTTTGGGCACTTATAACCTGGTTTATTTTTGCTGTTTATTTACACGCCCGTTTTACCCGCGGCTGGAGAGGGTTGCGTACCGTCCTGCTGGTGATTGTGGGCTGGGTGGCTATGGTCTTTACCTGGGTCGGTGTCGCCTGGCTATTGACGGGGATTCATTCTTTCGGTTAATTCAGGTGGAAAGTCTCAGGCAACGCTTTTGCAGCCGGAGCTATAAGGTCAGAAAGCAAAAAAGTATGAGACTTTAGCGAAAGATTGCCTAATAAAAAGAAAAAAGCGAAGTTTCATGCAATTACGAAACTTCGCTTTCCATTATATAAATTTAGTATTATTTTTTCTTCTTATTCGGGTCAACCCAATCGAGATCAGCACGAGCCAAACCGAAGGGTTCGCCACCTTCAGGGATTTCCCATCTGGGGGGCGGTGGAGGACTGTCTTGATCTTTAGCAGCCTGAGCAAAAGCTTTTTGCATTTCTTCCATGCGCTTTTTAGCTTTTGCTTCGCGTTCCTCGGCAGTTAAGGTATAATCTTCAATAATTTGATGCTGTACACGCAGTTGTGCTGCCCAGGAGGAAGGATCCCGTGACGGTAGAACAATAATGCGGCCGTTTTCAATACCTTCTTTCAGGATTTCGGCCAATTCTATCGGATCGATACCTTGGGCGTGAATGGCATTAAGTGTTTTAATGGTGCCTTCGCTGATATGGTAGCCTGTGTTGCGGAATTTTTCCGGACGATATTTTTCTGCATTGCCAATGTTGGAGCGAATGTTGCCCGGGCAAAGTACTGTGGCGCCTCCACCGTAAGGTTTCAGGGCTTCCGCATATGAATACATCAGGTTGTTAACGGCAGCTTTGGCGGCGGAATAAGGTCCGGTGGTGGGCCCTGCCATAAAGGCACCCATGGAAGAAGTGGTAGCCACGTGGAACTCTTCTTTATGTGCGTATGCTTTAATCATACGAGGGACAAAAATAAGCAGGCCGTTGATCACGTGGTCAAGACAAACTCCCATGACCCAATCAAAATCATCAAAGGTAGAAGCTTCAATGGGTCCGAAAGCATTGACGCCTGCAGTTTGAATGAGAAGGTGTGGCGGTCCGCCGAAAACTTCTTCTACTTTATCGGCAGCAGCTTTGTATTCTTCGCGGTTTGTCAGGTCGGCTTTAATGGCAAGAATGTTTTCTCTGGGAATGCCGTATTCCACCAATTCTTCCACAGCTTTGTCAAGAGCTTCCTGCCGGATGTCGGCAATGGTCACTTTCATACCGGCTTTACCAAAAACTTTAGCTTGGCCCAGACCGGCGCCGGATGCTCCCCCGGTAATGAAGCAAATTTTCCCGGCAAAATTTTTCATGTACTACACTCCCTTGCAACATATTTTACATACATTTATATATTATCACTGTTTAAAGTGTTAGACAATCCTGTATTTAGCACGAAATTCCACTTTAGGCAGTTCATGCATCCGCTCTTTTCTTCACAAGTGAAAAACCGGAATTGTTAAGGGAAAAGATGACAAATTCATAACAATCTTTGTTTCCTGGAAGGTATCTCCGGGAGGAAAAAGAATATAATCATTTTATTATGGTTAAAAGTAGTACTTTTGTTTTGATGTTTTTTTGTAGCATGCAAACCCTAAACTGTTAAGTTTTTTTCGCCTGGAGCTAAAATAACTTGCAGAGCCAAATGATTACAAAGTAGCTGTGGGGAGAATACTAACACAGGAGGTGCGGTTAATGGAACAAGTTGGCCTTGTTGTCGATATCGTGGAAGATAAAGCCATTGTTGCCGTACAGCGTCATGATGTTTGTGCAAAATGCGGTGCTTGTGGCATAGCTATTTCCGGACGTGGAGAAAATCATCTGGAAGCGCTGAACAAAGTAAACGCCACTGTGGGACAAAAAGTAAAAATAGTCAGTGATACTTCCCATGTTTTGCGGGCTTCTTTTATGGTGTATATTGTTCCTCTTCTGGCTTTGTTGTTGGGGCTTTTTGTGGGGCAGCAGCTGGAGGGCTCCTTTGGCGTTTTTGTCCGCCTTGATCTGGTTTTGGGAATAGTCTTTTTGCTTGCCGCCTTTTTGCTGGTACGCAGGTATGACCGCAAATTGGCAGGCCGGCAAACTTACGCTACAGTGGTAGAAATTTTGCCGGATGATTATGAAGGCCCGGCAGATGAAAGGTGCTAAGGAAAAGGGAAAATCTTTTTGCGGTATAGATGTAAAGGACATTTTGTTTGCCACCGGCATACTAATAAAGTAAAAAGGTATGTTTTGCGTTTCGTTGACAGATTGATTTTCATGTGGTAAAATCGTGGCAAAATTATCATACACCTCACCTTGTGGTGAGGTAGAGGCGCGGTGAGTCAAGAGTAGTACTTGTGAGAGCGGGGAACTCAATGAGCAAGTATGAAAGGGGACACCGCCGAAGCCCATGTTACCCCCAGGCATGGAGCTGGGCCGGCAGTGAATAACTGTCGGACTGTCACCAAATGCTACCCCTTGGCATTGGTGGAGAGCTATCTCACGTAAGGGTTGAAGTTGGTACGTGGCTGATGGCTGACAGCAACCTGTCGGCCTTTTTCTTTACAATATGCGTTTTTGTAGGCGGCAATTAAATTTAAGGAGGAACTATATGTTTTTAACAGGTACCATGCGCATTAATGAACAAAACCATTTGGAGATTGGCGGCTGCGATACGGTAGAACTGGCCAAAGAATTTGGAACCCCGTTGTATATTATGGATGAAGCGTTAATTCGCCAAAATTGCGCTGCGTACCGGGATACTTTGGCACAGCTTTACCCTAAAAGCCAAGTGGCCTATGCCGGTAAAGCTTTTTTGACCATGGCGATGTGCCGCTTAATTGAAGAGGAAGGCTTGGCCTTGGACGTTGCCTCCGGCGGGGAGATCTATACGGCTTTGCAAGCAGGATTTCCGGCAGCAAAAATGATCTTTCACGGCAACAATAAAACGCCGGAAGAGATTAGACTGGCCCTTGCTTGCGGAATTGGCCGTTTTGTGGTCGATAGTTTTTCCGAATTGGAACTGCTGGCAAATTTAGCCGCGGAAGCAAAGAAAAAAGCTAAAATTTACTTGCGGGTGAAGCCGGGTATTGAAGCCCATACCCATCATTACATTCAGACCGGGCAAATGGATTCAAAATTTGGCCTTGGACTGGCGGATGGGCAGGCTTTGGCTGCAGTAAAAGCGGCTTTAAAAACGAAACATTTGGAGCTGCGGGGGCTGCACTGCCATATCGGTTCACAAATTTTCGATTTCAAGCCTTTTCAACTGGCTGCACATACAATGTTGGATTTTATGCAGGAAATTAAAAAGAAAACAGGTTTTGTGGTTGAGGAGTTGGACTTGGGAGGCGGTTTTGGTATTCGCTATTTAAAGCAGGATAACCCGTACTCTTTAACTGCATTTGTGGAATTAATTGTGTCCTCTGTGAAAGAAAAAGCGGCAGAACATGGCTTCCCCCTACCAAAGCTTTTGTTGGAACCGGGACGTTCAATCGTCGGTGAGGCGGGTACGACGTTATATACTGTAGGAGCCATTAAAGACGTACCTGGTATTCGTCGCTATGTGGCCGTGGACGGCGGTATGACGGATAACCTGCGGACAGCACTCTATGACGCTAAATATGAAGCGGTGGTGGCTAATCGGGTATATGACAGGCCCCTAGAAAAAGTTACCATTGCCGGCAGGGCTTGCGAGTCCGGTGATATGTTAATCTGGGACATTGAGCTTCCTCCGCTAAATCGCGGCGATTTGTTGGCTGTTTTATCCACCGGTGCTTATCACTATTCCATGGCTAATAATTATAATCGTTTCCCCCGTCCGGCAGTAGTTTTTGTGCGCGATGGCAAAGCAAGCCTTGTGGTAAAGCGTGAAACGTATGCAGATTTAGTCAAGAATGATCTTATTCCCGGGTACTTACAACCGGCAGAGCAAAAAACAGCAAAGCAAGTTGAGAAAAATTTCTAAATCAGAGGGAGGAGAAGTGGAGTGAAAAAGTTTAATGTGGCCATTGTCGGAGCAACCGGCATGGTTGGTCGGACTTTAATCAAGGTGTTGGAGGAGCGCCGTTTTCCCTTTGCCCAGCTGAAATTATTGGCATCTTCCCGTTCCGCCAATACAAAAATAGAAACTGCAAGCGGAGTTTATACGGTGGAAGAAGCTGTTCCGGAAGCGTTTGCAGGCGTAGATTTGGCTTTTTTCAGCGCCGGGGGGACCGTCAGCAAAAATTTGGCACCTGAAGCTGTAAAACGGGGAGCCGTGGTTGTGGACAACAGCAGTGCCTTTCGCCTGGAGAAAGATGTGCCGCTGGTGGTGCCGGAAGTAAACCCGGATGCTTTGGCAGGCCACAATGGCATTATTGCCAACCCCAACTGTTCTACCATTCAGCTGGTGGTTGCCTTGCAACCGTTACAGAAAGCTGCCGGTTTGAAGCGGGTAGTTGTTTCCAGTTACCAGGCAGTATCCGGTGCCGGTAAAGCGGCTCTGGACGAACTTATGGCGCAATCCCGTGCCATCCTTGACGGTAAAAAAGATTTTCCGCGGGAGCGTTTTCCCCATGCCAAGGCAAAAGTTCAGCACCAAATGGCTTTTAATATGGTACCGCAGATAGATGTTTTTGCAGATAACGATTATACAAAAGAGGAAATGAAAATTATCCTTGAGACGCGCAAAATTTTAAGTTTGCCCGCACTAAAAATTACTTCCACCACTGTGCGCGTACCTGTCTTTAACGGTCACAGTGAATCGGTAAATGTGGAATTTGAAAGGCCGCTGTCTGCAGCGGAGGCGCGTGAAGTGCTGCGTCATGCACCGGGAATTGTTGTCATTGACGATCCCAGCGAATTAGCATATCCTATGCCGGTAGAAATTGACGGCCGCGATGAAGTTTTTGTCGGGCGTATTCGCCAGGATGATTCTGTGCCTTATGGTATTAATATGTGGGTTGTTGCCGATAACATTCGTAAAGGAGCGGCCACCAACTCTGTACAAATTGCCGAAACATTAATTGACCGGGGATTGCTGTAGGGGGGAGATGTGGTGAAAATCTTGGTGCAAAAATTCGGAGGCACATCAGTAGCCAGTGCCGCTTCACGTAAAGAAGTGGTTAAGCGAGTACGTGAAGCTCTGGAAAAAGGTTATAAGCCTGTGGTGGTGGTTTCCGCCATGGGGCGTATGGGGGACCCCTACGCAACAGATACCTTAAAGGACCTTATGCTTGCTGCCGGCGGCAGTCATGATGTATCTTTGCGGGATTTGGATCTTTTAATGGGTTGTGGTGAGATTATCTCGTCAGTGGTGATGGCTGCCACACTTTGCGCCCATGGGATTCCGTCCTTGGCGCTTACAGGCGGCCAAGCGGGCATCATTACTGATGGCAATTACGGTAATGCCCAAGTTATTGAGTTTCAGCCGGAACGCTTAATGGCCCACTTGCGCAATGATGAAGTGGCGGTAGTTGCCGGCTTTCAGGGGGTAACCCCTGAAGGTGAGCTCAATACCCTCGGCCGTGGCGGCAGTGATACTACGGCAGTAATCCTCGGTGCAGGTCTGGGCGCAGAACGTGTGGAGATCTATACAGACGTGGATGGTATTATGACGGCAGATCCGCGTTTTGTACAAGATGCACGTATTATTAGCCACTTAACTTATAATGAAGTTTGTCAATTGGCTTATGAGGGGGCGAAAGTGGTTCATCCCCGTGCGGTGGAAGTGGCCATGCAGCATAATGTTGAAGTGGTTGTTAAACGCTTGCAGGACAGCGAAGTGGGAACCGTCATCAGCAGTGAAGTAAGCTTTACGGGAGAGCCCCATTATGCCCCTAAAGTCAGCCGCGTCATTACAGGAATCGCCCACCGGGCGGGTTTAGTTCAAGTGCTCATCGAAATGAGCGCCGATGATGCGGAGACAGAATTATTAGTTTTTGACCGGTTAGGTGAAGCCAAAATTTCCATCGATATGATCTCCATTTTCCCTGAAAGAAAAAGTTTTACCATTTTGGAAAATGATCTCCCGCAAACAGAAAAGATCCTTAAGGAAATGGACTTGAATTATAAACTCTTAACCGGGTGTGCCAAAGTATCAGTGGTGGGCTTAGGCATGCGCAATTTGCCCGGTGTTATGGCCCGGGTGGTTAAAGCCCTCAACAAGAAGAACATCCGCATTTTGCAAACGGGTGATTCCAATATCACAATTTCTTTACTTATTCATGAAAATGATCTTTGTGAGGCCCTTTGTACTTTACATGATCATTTCCATTTGGCGGCTCCCCCCAGTGAAGATGAGCGCATTTTAGCTTAAAAGATTATGCACAAAGAGGTAATTTTTTGCTTGACAGCAGCCTGGCAAATGGGTTAAATTATCAATAAAACTTTGCTAAATGCAATGACAGGGAAACAGTAGGCATAGTCAGGGATTACAGAGAGCCGGTGGTGGCTGTGAACCGGTGTCCGGTCTATGTTG
>ERZ773359.4122-NODE-4122-length-15675-cov-12.867862_pt1 | contig 15675 bp, 11 predicted proteins | sample MGYA00374955_ERZ773359 | MGnify/ENA primary metagenome ERZ773359 (study PRJEB29098, sample SAMN04486028) | biogas fermenter metagenome | study: EMG produced TPA metagenomics assembly of the Biogas fermentation microbial communities from Germany - Plant 4 DNA1... | reverse complement strand
GGAGCGAGTTCTACAGGTTCTTAGCCTTGGAACATCAGTGATTGGAATAGTATTCCGCACACGTTACCGGATCATGTTCTAATAGTTTTGCATAAAAATAAAAAATAATGCTTGTTTTTTCACCCCTCTTTGTGTACAATAGTGAGCAATAATAATTTTATAGAAGAGGAGAGATGAGAAAGATGAGAGAGAAGAGAAGAGTACCCTACAAAGTATACCTATCTGAAAAGGAACTGCCCACCAGTTGGTACAACATTCAGGCTGATCTGCCCACACCTTTAAAGCCGGCACTCAATCCGGTAACCAAAAAACCCGTTACACCCGATGATCTATCACCTATATTTCCAAAAGATCTGATATTCCAAGAGGTCAGCACCGAACGGTTTATTGAAATTCCTGAAAAAGTACAGGAGCTGTACAAATCCTTCAGGCCGTCACCGCTGTACAGGGCATACCGCCTCGAGCAGGAGCTGGATACACCCGCAAGGATCTATTACAAGTATGAAGGTGTGACACCCTCGGGCAGCCACAAGCTGAACACCGCTATACCTCAGGTTTATTACAACAAGATAGCGGGTATCAAAAGACTGTCTACCGAGACCGGAGCCGGGCAATGGGGATCAGCGCTGAGCATTGCTGCTGCGATGTTTGGTCTGGAATGTACCGTGTATATGGTAAAGGTCAGTTACCGGCAGAAACCTTACCGGAAAATGTTGATGGAAACATACGGGGCTACAGTCATACCCAGTCCAAGCGAGCACACCGAGGCTGGAAGAAGGATATTGGCTAAAAACCCCGATTCATTAGGAAGTTTAGGTATAGCTATAAGTGAAGCTGTGGAGGACGCGGCTACCCACGATGATACCAACTACGCTCTGGGAAGCGTTCTCAACCATGTGGTACTTCACCAGACCATAATCGGTCAGGAAGCAAAAATTCAAATGGAAAAAATCGATGAATATCCCGATATAGTCATTGGATGCTGCGGTGGTGGAAGCAATTTTGCGGGCATAAGTTTTCCATTTTTAATGGATAAAATAAGAAACGGAGCAAAGGTTAGAGCCATCGCAGTAGAACCGGCAGCCTGCCCCACCTTAACCAAAGGTGTTTTCGCATATGATTACGGTGATACAGCCAGGATGGCGCCAATCGTACCGATGTATACACTGGGCCACGGATTTGTCCCACCGGGCATCCATGCCGGCGGACTTCGCTATCACGGCGATTCGGCTCTGGTAAGCCAGCTGTATCATGACGGATTGATTGAAGCCCGGGCTGTTTATCAAAAAGCAGTATTCGAAAGCGCAGTCAAATTTGCGAGAACCGAAGGGATTCTTCCCGCTCCCGAATCTGCTCATGCTATCAAAACAGCAATTGATGAGGCTATCAAGTGCAGGGAGTCTGGCGAGGCCAAAACCATTTTGTTCTGCTTAAGCGGACATGGGCATTTTGACCTGGCTGCCTACGAATCTTACTTTAGCGATCACCTTGAAGATGTGGAGTATACCGATGAAATGCTTAAAGAAGGTTTAAGTTGCCTTCCAAAAATTGAATAATATAAAGACAATTACACTGCCACTATTGCAACCCCTTGAACTGTCAAGGGGTTGCGCGTTTAATAAGGCAAAAAGAATTGATATAAGCATTGTATTTTGTATTAAAATGCAGTAAAATATAAGTTAATTATAAATAAGCATTTTAAAATGCAAGTTTTTATTCATTTTATTGACACCTTTTAAACATACATGTAATAGTATGTAGAAAAGTAGATATATGATATACTGCTGTTAACGACTAACTGTACAAGGAGAAAGGAAGCTAATGGTAGAAAAGTATTTTGTAATTGAAAATGAGGCCGGACTACATGCTCGTCATGCTGCTACATTTACAAAAGTGGCAAACAGCTACAAATCCGATGTTTACATTATAAAAAATGGAAAGATTGGTAACGGCAAGAGTCTGTTATCCATACTGGCGCTGGGGATATATAAAGGATGCAGGTTTAAAGTTCAAATCGTAGGGCCGGATGAAGTTGAAGCCATGTTTGGGATCTCAAAAATTATAGACAACAATTTTATGGAGGACGATTAACCGTACACAATTGATAAACTTAATAAAATTTGCCGTTATTATATTGAAATAATAAAGACCTATAGGAATGTGTCCTATAGGTCTTTTTGCATAAGTTTTTTACTAAAAATCTACAACAGCTTCTTCTTCCTGAAGCAATTGGCGGCACCCGCCGTTCCTCACTCAGCAGAAAAATACAGCACGGCATCTTCCCAGCCTTCAGGGGTTGTGAATGAAGGAGTATCATCAACTGAGTACACACCTGCCGGTTTCCTGTCACCGCTTTTCGGATCAATCCAGTACGCATTAACTCCACTTCCGGATTTAATATCATCAAGCCGCAATGTAACCGTAGACGGCTCGCTTAAGTACGCAAGTATCCAGTCTCCGTTTTGGGATCTTGCCGCTGTATTGAGAGCAAAGCCTTCGCCCTGCCCCTTAATAAATATCGTCTGATCGGGTATCATATCCCACCATCCGTCGCAGGAAGTAATAATCTCCCGGAAAACTTTAAGGAATCCGGATCCGGGTGAGTCAATCCATTCCTTCCATGCCCTAGGCTTAATCCAGTTGTCATTGTGACCGTATACATGATGCCCGCCTGCAAGCTGTGTCCAGTAAGCCTGTTTGCGGATGTCATGGGGCGTCTGCAGTTTCCCGAACTCCACCCCTTCGTAACCGCCCTCAGCCATTACCACAGGTTTTACCGGCTCTCTCATATAGTCTTCGGTTACTGTTTCATATATCTTGTCATACATTATACAGGTCTGAATCATATTGAAAGCAAGCCATTTCTCATCATGAATAAAACTTGATGAAGCAACCGAGGGATCCGGATGTACCGATATCATGTGCCTTCCCTCGTCCCCCTCCTGTAAGCCCCGGGCAAGCTCCCTGCACACAGGAATGTATTCATCCGTGGCTTTTGGATACATCGACCATATCAAATTTGGTACATCTCTGTAACGGTTGGATACCCACCGTGCCCATGCCCTGGCCTTTTCCATTGTTATAATCCCGGTGTGCCACTGATGGTATACACCTACGACAAAAATCTGACCCGTCTCCTCCCCCAGCCGTATCATCTTATCTATATGTTCAAAATATTTCTCGTTGGGTTTTAGCGGATCATTGTCAATCCAGGGTTCCTCACCTTCAATATTGGTAAAAGGCACCGATCTGTCAAGTTTGTCTTCCCTCAAGTCAACCCCGGTCAGCATAACAAGAATTATATTAAATCCCTTCCGCTGTCTGTCTTTGAGTATTTCCAGCGCCTCGTCCCTGGTAAACATGCGGAAAAGCTCCCATAGGGTATCTCCAAGCCAAAATACCGGAGACCCGTTCTCATCAACAAAGTACCGCCCGTTCGAGCTTACTCTTATTGGACTGATTATACCCATAGCTACCACCCCATTGCATATGCATTTCCTTCATCTTTAAGGGATGCAGCCCCCTCGATAAGCCCGTTATCAAAATCAAATCTTACACCACACACCTCACCATGAGAATTGGGACGATTCAGGTTAAGCTTGTGCTGCTTTTCCTGAAGTTTATACAATACGGCTAAGTCTATTCCCTCTTCAACATATATGGTGCCATCCCCTTTTTCATGAGGATAGAAGGAATTTGTAAAGTGGGTTGTATGGAAGGTAGGTGCCTCAACGGCTTCCTGTATACCCATGCCGAATTCCACTATGTTTAAGAAAAACTGTAGCGTCCACTGATCCTGCATGTCACCGCCAGGAGTACCGAATACCATCCATGGTTTACCGTCTTTGAACGCCAGCGACGGCGTAAGGGTTGTCCTCGGTCTCTTCCCCGGTGCAAGACAGTTGGGATGATCGGGATTGAAATTAAACATCTGAGCTCTGGTCCCCAACGGAAATCCAACATACGGAATAACCGGTGATGAAGGAATCCAGCCTCCGCTGGGTGTGGCTGATATCATATAACCTTCAGCATCAATCACATCCAGATGGGTCGTATCTCCTCTGTAAGATGTGTCACTGACCGTCTCATAATCACTGTGCGGAGTGGTATTGTTAGCCTTTGCCGGATCAATTTTTGCCCTTTGCTGTGCATTATATTCCTCAGATAACAACATATCAAAGGGAACCCGTGTAAAGACAGGATCACCATAATACCTGTCTCTGTCTGCAAAAGCCAGTTTGGAACATTCAACCACCGTATGTATATAATCCGCAGAATTATGTCCCATGCCCTTAAGATCAAAGCCTTCCAGTAATTTTAACTGCTGCAGGAACACCGGCCCCTGGGTCCAGGGTCCGCACTTGAAAACCCTGTAATTCTTATAATCTGCATACACAGGGTTTTCAATCTTTGTCTCATATGTATCAAAGTCCTCTTTGGCCAAAAGCGTTGTATGGCTTTTCCCGGTTGCATCCTTAAATGCGTTGTTCTGGGCAAATTCAAGTATTTTTTCGGCTATTTCCCCTCTATAGAAACAGTCTATGGCAGCTCTGATACCTGCCTCCCTGTCACCGTTGGAATTTTTCTCAGCCTCTATCATAAGCTTAAATGTACGGGCAATCCCGGGTTGTTTCAATATCTCACCAACTTTTGGAACCCTTCCTCCCGGTGTAAAAACCTCAGCCGAAGTTGGCCATTCATTTACAAACTTATCTTTCAGAGATACAAGCGTTCTGTGCAGGGCTCCATACACCGGAAAACCCTGTTCTGCCAGCTCGAGAGCAGGTTCCAGCACATCACTAAGTGTTAGCCTTCCAAATTTTAATAGAGCAGTTGCATAGGCACCAACGGCTCCCGGTACAGTTGCAGCCAGAAGCCCGTCACCCGGAATCATTTTTATGCCATTATTCCTAAACCACTCTATTGTGGCTTTCCGAGGAGCAGTTCCCTGCCCGCTGATAGACACAACCCGTCCATCTTTTGGATTGTAAATCAGAATCGGGCACTCGCCTCCCAAACCGTTTTGGTGAGGCTTGAGCACTGCCAGGGCAAAACCGGCAGCCACACCCGCATCAATTGCATTACCTCCCTTTGCAAACATTTTGAGTCCGGCAGAAGTTGCAAGGTAATGCCCCGTTGCCAACACACCCCTTCTTCCATAAATAGCAGGCTTGGCAGCTTTCATACAACTCATCCTTCCTTGTTAATTTTGTACTCCATGAGATACCGGAATATGGATCGCAGCTTATCCAATTCTTTAAAAGTCTCCTCATTGATGCGTTCCTCTTCTTTGAAATACTCAAGCTGATCACCTACATTGCTGTAGGCAAAACGGATGTGTTTATTAAATCTGTCTATTCTAATATCTAAGTATAACTCAGGATTGGGGTACATTTCAATCCCCGGTATGGTATCTTCGGGATAGCTGGATTCCAGATCGCCAACCCGCTGTTTGTTTATGATATAATTAAGAAGCTGCCTGATCTGCTTTTTACTTAGTTTGCCGTTTTCCAATTCCTCCTGGAATATATTAGATCGCTTCCTGACAAACCCGTTTCCATACAGCTCAAAAACCGGTTTTGAACTATTGACTTCCTCAATTAATACGATTCTGTTTGTTTCAGAAGTGTCATATGAAATACTGGACATGGGAATAACCGCCTTGTTTGAGCATCCCACCAGTAAACACAGCAGAATGAGTATAACCAGTTTGAATCTCATTGCATTCACCCTTACATTCAAATCATCAAACACTTCTCTTTTGTATTAGACGTCAATTATGCCCGCAAAGTTCCGTATTTCCTAGAATTTTACATACTTATTATTATTGCTTATTAACGCATAAATATGAATCGGATTTATACTTTTACATGGCTTACTTTTTTAATCATACTGAATAACATATAAAGAAATGCTAAATTTCATTAGTTGCAACACTTTCCATTGTGTGATATTATTTTGATGTTATAGATAAACGGCAGAAATTACGGTATTATTGAAACTGGAGGAGGTTTTTTGACAGTGCAGGATAAAATGGAAAAGATTGTAGCTTTATGCAAAAACCGAGGTTTTATTTACCCCGGTTCTGAAATATACGGTGGATTGGCCAACACCTGGGATTACGGTCCATTGGGCGTTGAGCTTAAAAACAACATAAAAAAGGCCTGGTGGAAAAAATTTATCCAGGAAAGCCCGTATAACGTAGGAATAGATGCCGCCCTTCTCATGAATCCCCGTACCTGGATGGCATCCGGTCATCTTGAGAGATTCAACGATCCTCTGATCGACTGCCGGGAATGTAAATCACGTTTCAGGGCAGACAATATAATTGAGGACTATATGACCGCAAACAATCACCCGGAACCTTCGGTAATGGGATGGAGCAATGAACAGATGCTTGAATATATAACCAGCAATAAAATCCCGTGTCCGGAATGCGGCAAACACAATTTTACGTCTATCCGCCATTTCAACCTTATGTTCAAAACCTTTCAGGGGGTTACCGAAGATTCACAATCCGAATTATACCTCAGACCGGAAACCGCCCAGGGAATATTTGTAAACTTCAGAAATGTTCTCAGAACTTCACGGAAAAAGATCCCCTTTGGAATAGGACAGATAGGAAAGGCATTCCGCAATGAGATAACCCCGGGCAACTTTATTTTCCGTACCCGTGAATTTGAGCAGATGGAATTGGAATTCTTCTGCAAACCCGGGGAAGATATGGAGTGGTTCGAATACTGGAAAGATTTCTGTAAAAACTGGTTGATATCCCTCGGAATGGACGAAAAGAACATCCGTATGAGAGATCATTCTCCCGAAGAACTGTCCCACTACAGCACTGCAACAACGGACATTGAATACAAGTTCCCCTTCGGCTGGGGTGAGGTATGGGGTATAGCCAACAGAACGGATTTTGACCTTAAACAGCACGCACAGCATTCAGGGGAGAATTTCAACTACCTTGATCCGGCCACTAACGAACAGTATATACCCTACTGTGTGGAGCCTTCGGTAGGAACCGACCGGATACTTCTTGCCTTCCTCTGTGATGCCTACAATGAAGAACAACTGGATAACGGTGAAACCAGGGCGGTACTAAAACTGCATCCTGCTCTGGCGCCGTATAAGGCAGCGGTACTGCCTCTGACGAAAAAACTTCAGGAACCTGCTGAACAACTCTATACCCAGCTTTTGAAGAAATTCATGGTGGACTATGATCTGTCCGGCAGTATCGGCAGACGCTACAGACGCCAGGATGAGATTGGAACCCCGTTCTGTATAACGGTTGATTTTGATACACTGGAAGACAATACCGTTACCATTCGGCACAGAGACACTATGGATCAGATACGAATCAAAATTGATGAGATAGAAGACTATCTGGAAGAAAAAACACATTTTTAATAAAAGGATAAGAAAAAAGCCGGGTTTTCTCCCGGCTTTTTTGTTCCGATTATATTCTGTCAATCATATAAAGGGAATGGAGTGTAACATACATCATGCTCCAACCGTAACAGGAAATCTATGAAAAGATATTATCCTTCCGGTAAACGATGTTGCCTAACTTTCCGTCAACTCTTGCTCCCTCAGGTCCAATCTTCTTTGCAATAAGTGCTTCCACCCCCATGAAATTATAGGGCACATCATCTACATTTCCTTCCATAATATCGGTACAGCAGTCGTAAACATCCTGTATAATTGTCTTAGGTACTACCGGGGTCCCATGGGACAACAGCACGCGATCATATTCATCTCCTCTGTCCAAAAGTATGCCCACCGTTTTTTGATACTCCTGAATCGGCAGGCTGCCCTCCAGAAAAAGAAATGTAAAGGTGTTACAGGCATCACCGGTAAACAATATCCTTTTTTCCCTCAACAGGAAGCACATGGAACCGGGGGTATGTCCCGGAGCTTTAATTGCTTCAATGGTAAGCCCGCCCAAGTCAAATAAATGCCCATTCTCCAAAGGGAGTATCTCTATTTCCTTAACCGGCGCATAATCATCCTCAGGGAAGGAATGCACCCTTAATATGTTTTGAAGGCTTTTGTCTCTCTTATCCTTATCGCTGTGTTCCTTAAACACCGGAATATCCTTGTGGTTCATGTATACACACGGGTAAAGGAAAGATCCTCCTAAATGGTCAATATGACCGTGGGAAAGTACTACATCATAGGGCAGCCGGGTCAATCCATCCACATATTCCTTAATGTTCCCAAGACCCATTCCGGTATCAATCAGTATTGCCCTGTCAGTTCCCTCAATTAAATACATATACTCACCGGTTTGCAGGCTTTCTATGCGGGTAATCCCGTCTTCCACCTTGTGTGTTTCATAATACTTCATCACATCCACCCTTTCATACCTTATTGAATATAATCCCCTCTTTTTCCGGTCCTGACCATGATTGAAATGGAAATACAAAAGACTTTGAAAATTAATCACGGAAGCTGTTTTGACTAGAATATGAACTGTAACTGTTAAAAATTATTATATATCGAATTTAATCTTCCATCAACACAAATCAATATCCCCTCTCATTAAAAATTAATTATTTTTGGAAAAATTAATATAATTCTATTGCATTTTTATTCATTTCTATGTATAATTATTTACACATATGAAAAGGGGGTTTTGTTTATGAATACCCGGGACATTATCAGTCTTGATAAAAAATACTATATGAATACGTTTGGGAACAGGATACCGGTAGTCTTTGAATACGGTCACCGGTCCACCCTGTATGATAAAGAAGGTAATTCCTATACCGACTTTCTGGCCGGAATAGCAGTAAATATACTGGGTTATGGACATCCCGCCCTTGTTGAGGCAGTTACTGCTCAGGCAAAAAAACTTATGCACTGCTCCAACCTGTTCTATATCGAATCTCAGGCGCAACTGGCTCAGCTTCTTGTCCGGAACAGTTGCGGCGACAAGGTGTTCTTTGCCAACAGCGGTGCCGAAGCCAATGAAGCTGCCATCAAACTGGCCAGAAAATACTTCTGGGATATGGGAATGAATAAATATGAAATTATAACAGCCGAAAACTCTTTCCACGGCAGAACCCTGGCAGCATTGGCCGCCACCGGGCAGGAAAAATACCAGAAACCTTTTATCCCTATGCCGGAAGGTTTTAGATCGGTACCCTTCAATGATCTTGAAGCAATAAATAAAGCTATCGGTTATACCACCTGTGCTGTCATGATTGAACTGATTCAGGGAGAAGGCGGCATCATTGAAGCCGATTACCAGTATATAAAAGGTTTGGAACAGCTGTGCAAAGAAAAAGGTATCCTGCTGATAATCGATGAGGTGCAGACCGGGATGGGAAGGACCGGCAAGCTGTTTGCATACCAGCATTTTGACATCCAGCCCGATATTATAACCCTTGCAAAGGGTCTGGGAGGCGGGGTACCCATCGGTGCCGTAATAGCCAGGGATGAGGTTGCATCTGCCTTTGACCCCGGCAGCCACGGCTCCACTTTTGGAGGTAATCCCCTCGCCTGTTCTGCAGGTATCGCAGTTCTTAACACAATTCTTGAGGATGGTCTGACGGATAAATGCGCCGAACTTGGGAATTACTTCAAAGGCAGGCTTGTTGCCCTCAAAGAAAAGTACGGCTTTATCAAAGATGTCAGGGGAAAAGGATTGATGCTGGGCATGGAGCTTGATGAATCCGTATCCGGAAAGGACATAGTAAACCAGGCTTTCAAAAAAGGTTTTATTATCAACTGCACCGGCTGCAACACCTTAAGATTTGTTCCCCCGTTGATCATAAGCCAGGATGAAATCGACAACCTTGTCTCTCAACTGGACTCAATATTTAGTAATATTTCGGAGGATTGAAAATGAAAAAGGCGGTGCTGGTTCTTGAGGATGGCTCCCACTATACCGGAAAACTGATTGGCAGCGACGGTGAAGCCTTTGGCCAGCTGGTATTCAATACATCCATGACGGGTTATCAGGAGGTTTTGACCGATCCCTGTTACCGTGGAAAAATAGTAACCTTCACATACCCTCTTATAGGGAACTGCGGATTTAACATAAAAGACAGCGAATCCCCCATTGTTCAGGCAAGCGGGGTTATCATCAAAGAGCTGTGTCACGAATCCGGCAGCTGGCGAAGTCAGGGCTCTCTGTCCAAACTTCTGCAGGACAACGGGGTTACCGGGATATGCGATATAGACACCCGGCACCTTACGCACCTCATCAGGGATAAAGGCAGCATGTGGGCTATAATCTCATCCGTAAAGGATGATGTAAAGGCACTTCACGCCGAAGGTAAGAAGTTGTCCGGAGCACATACCGATTTGGTATCGGAGATCACCATCGGTTCAGCGCTTTGTTTTGGAGGAAGCGGTCCCAGGATAGCGGTTGTGGATATGGGAACAAAATACAGCCTTCTGCATGGTCTGGCAGTCCTGGGCTGCGATATTGTTATGGTTCCGGCCCATACCGGTGCAAAAGAAATACTTTCTTACCTCCCTGACGGAATTATATTGTCAGGAGGTCCCGGAGACCCTCGGATGCTCCCCTATGTAGTGGAAACCGTGAAAGCCCTTTTAGGGAAAAAGCCAATACTGGGAATCGGACTGGGCTGTCAGGTTGCAGGTATGGCAGTGGGTATGGAAGTGCACAGACTTAAATCCGGTCATTACGGCAACAACCATCCGGTTAAGGACTTGTCCAGCGGAAGGGTATATATGACCTCACAGCACCACAGTTTTGTGCTAAAGGAGAGTTCCGCAAGTGATGTAGAAACCACTCATATAAACATGAATGACCGTTCCCTGGAAGGTTTTACTTCCACCCTGTACCCGCTGACGGGAATCCAGTTCCATCCGGTGTTTGAAACCGCTGATGAATCCTCAAATATACTAACAGAATTCATAGCAGGACTTTAGGAGAGGAGTTAAAGTATGCCAAAACGACAGGACATAAACAAGGTGTTGGTGATAGGCTCGGGCCCCATAGTTATCGGGCAGGCAGCCGAATTTGACTATTCGGGTACGCAGGCATGTAAAGCTCTCAGAGAAGAAGGCATACAGGTAGTACTGATAAACAGTAACCCCGCCACCATCATGACCGATCCGGATATTGCAGACAAAATATATATTGAACCCATAACTCTGGATATAGTGTCCAAAATCCTCTACCGGGAGCGTCCCCAGGGAATCCTTCCAACTTTAGGAGGTCAAACCGGTCTGAATATGGCTGTTCAGCTGGCTCACAGCGGTATACTGGAGCAACTGGGGATACAGCTTCTGGGTACCTCCCTCTCCTCTATTGAGAAAACAGAGGATCGCAAGACATTTAAATTAGCCATGGAGGCAATCGGGGAAAAGGTTGCACCAAGCGCCGTTGTCACCTCTATATCCGAAGCCGTAAACTTCGCTGAAGAAGTGGATTTCCCCATCATAATCCGCCCGGCCTACACTCTGGGGGGTACCGGCGGCGGAATAGCACACAGCATGGATGAGTATATAGACATCGTTGCAAGGGGGCTTAAAAGCAGTATAATCCATCAGGTTATTGTGGAACAAAGCCTGGCCGGCTGGAAGGAGATAGAATATGAAGTCATACGGGATGGTGCCGATAACTGTGTAATAGTGTGCAGCATGGAAAACCTGGATCCGGTGGGCATCCATACCGGCGACAGCATAGTGGTTGCACCCAGCCAGACTCTGTCCCACAAAGAGCATCTGATGTTATCCGGTGCAGCCAAAAAAATAATCAGGGCACTGGAAATACAGGGAGGATGTAACATACAATTTGCCCTTAACCCTGAAAGTTTTGAGTATGCTGTCATTGAAGTCAACCCCAGAGTAAGCCGTTCCAGCGCCCTGGCATCGAAAGCCACCGGCTATCCCATTGCCCGGGTGGTAAGCAAGATTGCCATCGGCTTTAATCTGGATGAAATAGTCAATCCCGTGACCCAGACCACATATGCCTGCTTTGAACCTTCCGTTGACTACGTAGTCACCAAGGTTCCAAGGTGGCCCTTTGACAAGTTTATTACAGCAAACCGCACTCTGGGTACTCAGATGAAAGCCACCGGTGAGGTTATGGCTATTGGCAGGAACTTCGAGGAATCCCTTCTCAAGGCCATTGACTCCCTTGACATAAAGCTGAATTACCATATTGGAATGAAGGAGATTACCACCTGGTCAGACCAGGCCATAATAAATTCCCTTAAAAACCCTAATGATGAGAGGATATTTGCCATATCGGAGGCTTTAAACCGGGGCTACAGCGTGGATGAGATCCATGAAATCACGCGCATAGACCGCTTCTTTATAAGGAAGCTGCAAAACATCAATAATTTAAGCCAAAGGGTCAAAGCCTGCCGGGGCAAAAACATAAACAAAGATCTGCTGTACGAATGCAAGAAATACGGTTTTGGTGACAGTTACATCGCTGAGCTTCTAAATACGTCGGAAGAGGATATAAAAAATTTAAGAAAACAATACGGTATAAACCCGGCATACAAGATGGTGGACACATGTGCCGGAGAGTTCACTGCGGTTGTCCCCTACTACTATTCCAGCTACGATGCGTATGACGACTGTAAGCCGGCAGAAGGTCAAAAGGTGATCATAATCGGTTCCGGTCCCATACGTATCGGACAGGGAATTGAGTTTGACTACTGCAGTGTACACTGCTCCAAGGCACTTAGAGAAGCGGGAATAAAATCCGTAATTATAAACAACAATCCTGAAACCGTCAGCACCGACTTTGACACCTCGGATATATTGTACTTTGAACCCCTAACCGCAGAATGTGTCATGGATATAATTGAAAGGGAAAAACCCCTGGGAGTGGTGGTTCAATTTGGTGGTCAAACCGCTATTAACCTTGCACAGCCACTTGCCCGGGCAGGTATAAACATACTGGGAACATCGGTTGAAGATACTGACAGAGCTGAAGATCGGGAAAAATTTCTTAAGCTGCTTCAAACCCTCAATATTCCCACACCTGCCGGCAGTACGGCATTCTCGGTAAACGATGCTGTAAGCATCGCTGAAAATATAGGTTACCCGGTTCTGGTCCGTCCTTCATATGTGCTGGGCGGCAGAGCCATGGAACTGATATACAACCATGAAGAGCTGCTTGAATATATGAAGGCAGCGGTAATTGTATCCAACAATCATCCAGTGCTGGTGGATAAATATATACCCGGTAAAGAGGTGGAAATAGACGGGATCAGCGATGGTAAGGATGTTCTTGTGGTGGGAATAATGGAACACGTTGAACGTGCCGGTGTTCATTCAGGGGACAGCATGGCTGTGTATCCGTCACAAAACCTTTCCGATGAGATAAAAAACAGGATTGTCGATTACTCCATAAGGATAGGCAGAGCTCTGAATATAAAGGGCTTGTTTAACATACAGTTTGTGCTGGACGCGGAAAACAATCTCTATGTCCTGGAAGTCAATCCCCGGGCCAGCCGTACCGTTCCCGTACTGAGCAAAGCAACCGGGATCCCAATGGTCAGACTTGCCACCTTCATTATGCTGGGAAAAAGCCTTTCCGAGCTTGGATATTCAACGGGGCTTGCAGCTGAACCTTCCCTTGTAACCGTAAAAGCGCCGGTGTTTTCCTTTGCAAAGCTCACCACCGTTGACATATTCCTGGGCCCGGAAATGAAGTCAACCGGGGAAGTAATGGGCACCGACACCAGCTATTATAAAGCCTTGTATAAAGCATTGCTGGCTGCAGGCATGCAAATACCATCTGCAGGAAACATACTTTTCTCGGTGGCCGACCGGGATAAACAGGAGGCCTTAAGTATCGCAGCAGTGCTCAGCACAATGGGATACAATATCTATGCCACCGATGCCACACATAAATACTTCTCAGAAAAAGGTCTGCCGGTACGGCACATCCAAAAACAGAATGCCATCGAGGCTATGAAACACGATATGTTCCAACTGGTTATCAGCACGCCCACCCGGGGCAAGAACCCATCCCGATTGGGATTTGCTCTAAGAAGGACTGCCATGGAGTTTAACATTCCATGCATCACCTCCCTGGATACTGCAAAAGCTATCCTTCAAATGCTGGAACACCTTAATGAGGAGGTTGACATCATCCCTCTTAACAGGTATGCCGATTATACCAACGATTCGACAATACGGCCGGCCTTGCCGTTAAGCATATAGATGAAAATAACCACAGGAGGTAAATCCATGAGTCTGGATCTGTACAACTACCGAACCGAAAAACCCTTTACACAAAAAAACCTTGTCACTTTACAGGACTACAGCCGCGATGAAATATACCTGTTACTGAGTACAGCCCTTGACCTTAAGAAAAAGCAAAAAGCGGGAATCCCGCATCCATACCTTTCAGGGAAAGCTCTGGGCATGATCTTTACCAAAGCTTCCACACGCACCAGGGTATCCTTCGAAGTGGGAATTCATCAGCTGGGCGGATATGCTCTTTACTTAAATGCAGGTGACATTCAGCTTGGTCGGGGCGAAACAATTAGCGATACCGCCAGGGTTTTATCCCGTTATCTGGATGGGATTATGATCAGGACCTTTAAGCAGCAGGATGTGGAAGAACTGGCCAAACACAGCTCAATCCCGGTTATAAACGGGCTGACTGACCTTCTTCACCCCTGTCAGGTACTTGCTGATTTAATGACTATATATGAAAACAAAGGTGCCCTGTCCGGCCTTAAGCTGGCTTTTATCGGAGATGGAAATAACATGAGCCATTCACTGCTGATCGGATGTACCAAGGTTGGAATACATATATCGGTAGCCTGTCCGGAAGGCTATATGCCAAACCAGAAAATCGTAGAGATGGCCAGAGAAAACGGAAAGGAAACAGGTGCCAACGTTATTATAACCCACGATCCTGTGGAAGCCGTTTGTAATGCTGACGTAGTTTATACCGATGTATGGGCAAGTATGGGCCAGGAAAAGGATTTTAAAAACCGGGTAGAACATTTTATGCCTTACCAGGTGAACAATAAGCTGTTCTCTTATGCTAAGCATGACGCCATTTTTATGCACTGTCTGCCCGCCCACCGGAGTGAGGAAGTAACTGCCGATGTTATCGATGGACCGCATTCGGTTGTTTTCGATGAGGCTGAAAACCGCCTGCATATGCATAAGGCAATAATGGTACTCCTGATGGGAGACAGAAAGGAGTAGGCTGATATGAATCTGATAATCAAAAAAGCGTCCGAACAGGACATATTTTCAATACATCAGATTGTACAGGAAGCGTTTGAAAAATATGCAAGGGATCTTGGTCTCCCCGAAAAAGTGTCGGCACTGAAGGAGACTCCTCATACAATAAAGGAAGAATTGCATAAAAAAACAATATTTATTGCTTATCTGAACCAGTTTCCGGTAGGAACGATACGCTTTGAAGTTCTGCCTCCAGGGAAAATTGGATATATCAGCAGGTTCGGTGTACGCCCTGATGTGCAAAACTGCGGAGTGGGCAAAGCCTTGATTAATGCCGTGGAAGAAGAAGCAAAACAAATGGGTGTATCAGCCCTTACCCTCCACACTGCCTCGAAAATGACCCGGCTTATACGCTTTTATTACGGCATGGGGTTTTACATTCACTCAACTACCACCGATCGGGGTTATATCCGTGCTCTGCTGTGCAAAGAATTAAGTCAGTATGAAGCGGGGGATCTGGAAGTTGTAAAC
>ERZ773359.4119-NODE-4119-length-15685-cov-24.404479_pt1 | contig 15685 bp, 12 predicted proteins | sample MGYA00374955_ERZ773359 | MGnify/ENA primary metagenome ERZ773359 (study PRJEB29098, sample SAMN04486028) | biogas fermenter metagenome | study: EMG produced TPA metagenomics assembly of the Biogas fermentation microbial communities from Germany - Plant 4 DNA1... | reverse complement strand
TGTTTATCTATGGGGGTGTTGGGCTAGGTAAAACTCATCTAATGCATGCTATAGGACATTTTATCTTGGATCAAAATCCAAAAGCCAAGGTACTGTATGTAACCTCGGAGAAATTTACAAATGAACTTATTACATCTATTCAAACCAATAAAAACGTAGATTTCCGCAATAGATACCGCAATGTAGATGTGCTACTGGTGGACGATATTCAATTTATTGCAGGAAAAGAAAGTACTCAAGAAGAGTTTTTCCACACCTTTAACGCTCTTCACGAGTCAAACAAACAAATTATTATATCCAGTGATCGACCTCCCAAGGAAATACCTACCCTAGAGGATCGATTGCGGTCTAGATTTGAATGGGGGCTTATTGCAGATATTCAGCCGCCGGACCTAGAAACCAGGGTGGCCATATTAAGAAAGAAGGCAGAACAAGAGCAAATAGAGGTAGATGATGAAATACTTCTATTTATTGCCCAGCGAATACAATCCAATATTAGGGAATTAGAAGGAGCATTGATCCGGATTTTGGCTTATTCTTCTCTCAACAATAATAGGCTGGATCTTTCAATAGCTGAAGAGGCTCTAAAGGACATTATATCCAACAATCATCCAAAAGTTATTACTCCAGCTTTGATTATGGAAGTGGTAGGAAGCTATTTTGATGTAAAAATAGAGGATTTTAAATCCAAGAAAAGAAACAGAGCCATAGCCCATCCAAGGCAGATCGCAATGTATTTGTGCAGAGAACTTACCGATCTTTCTCTGCCTAAGATAGGAGAAGAATTTGGGGGCCGAGATCATACCACCGTCATACATGCCTATGACAAAATTACTAATGACGTAACCAGTGATCCTGAATTAGCAAAAACCATAAGTCAGATTCGTAAAGAATTAGAATCCCTATAGATCAAATTGTGAAAGAATTGTGGATAACTTTAATAAATTTTATTATTAACTCCACAAAGTTATCCACAACCATTTGTCGAGTGTTTCGCCTTAATTTGACATAATTCACAAAATCACAGCCCCTACTGCTATTACTACTAAAATATTATATATATTCAACATACTCAGGAGGTATTCCATGAAATTTACATGTTCACAAAAAAAATTATCTGAAAGTATAAATATCGTACAAAGAGCCATTAGTTCCCGCACCACCCTTCCCATACTAGAAGGAATCTTCGTAAAAGCATATAAAGGTGTGCTAAAACTAATTGGAAACGATTTGGATTTGGGCATTGAATGCTTCTTAGATGCCAATATCCAGCAAGAAGGATCTGTTGTTATTCCCTCTCGTATCTTTGGAGATGTGGTCCGCAGATTACCTGACGAAGAAATAGAAATTGAAGTATCAGACAAATATCTGGTAAACATAAAAACTTCAAATTCTCATTTTCAAATTCAGGGAATACAACCAGATGAATATCCGGATCTTGAAAATGTTGAAGAAAATGCCCCTGTGGAAATTGAACAAAACCTGTTGAAACAAATGATTCAAAATACCATTTTTGCAGTAGCTACTGATGAAACCAGGCCAGTACTAACAGGAGGCCTTGTGGAAATTAAGGATGGAAATATTAATATGGTTTGCTTAGACGGTTACCGTTTAGCTGTAAGGCGGGGTAAGGTAGATAGCAATCAAGAAATAGATGTAATAATACCTGGTAAAACTTTAAATGAAATAAGCCGTATTCTAGACGACAGTGATGAAAAGATAAGCATAACCATAGATGATAAACACGTACTATTTGATATGGGATATACACGGATTATTTCTAGGTTACTTAGCGGTGAATTTATCAATTATACACAAATAATTCCACAGGAGTATAAGACCAGGATAAAAGTAGATGTCAAAACCTTATACAATGCCATTGAAAGAGCCTCACTTATGGCTAGAGAAGGAAGAAACAACCTAATTAAGCTAAATATAAAAGAAGATAGATTAGTAATAAACTCTAATTCTGAACTGGGAACAGCCCATGAAGAGATAACTATCCATATGGAAGGCAAAGAAATGCTTATAGCCTTTAATGCAAGGTATTTTATGGATATATTGAAAGGTATTGGTAATGAAGAAGTATATATTGACTTTACAACAAATGTAAGTCCCAGTGTTTTCAGACCCTTAGATGGGGATAGCTTCACATATCTTTTACTTCCTGTAAGGATTAGTGTGTAAGGATAAAAGTATAACTGGAGGAAAGGAATTTGGAAAGGATTACTATTAAAACAGAATTTATAAAGCTTAACCAGCTTTTAAAATGGGCCGGTATTGCTGATACCGGCGCCCATGCCAATCAAATGATCAAGGACGGACTTGTAAAAGTCAATGGTGAGCTAGAAACTAGAAGAGGCAAGAAGATATATCCTGGAGATAAGATCCTGCTGGATGATAGATATGAGTTCCTAGTAGTCAGGGAAGGATGATTATAAGTTGCATCTTAAGGAATTGAGCCTGATAAATTATAGGAATTATGTTAAATTAGAGCTAGATTTTAGCTCTAATTTAATTGTTTTCTCAGGAAGAAATGCCCAGGGAAAAACTAATATATTAGAGGCTATCTTTTTGTTAAGTACTGGACGTTCCCATAGGACGCCTAGGGACAAGGAACTCATTCAATGGGGGGAAAAGGAATCTGTAATAAGATCCTTGGTTGAAAAAAGGGAAGGTTCCAGTCTTATAGAGATAATGCTCAGCCTGAAAGATAAAAAGAAAATCAATATAAATAGTATGACTGCACAAAGGCTAGGTGAGCTTATGGGGCATATTAATAGTGTCCTCTTTTCACCTGAAGATTTGAAGCTGGTCAAGGGAAGTCCTACAGAGCGAAGAAGATTTATGGATATGGAAATATCTCAGGTAAAGCCCAAGTATTTCTATAGCCTTCAGCAGTACAACAGGCTCCTTAACCATAGAAACAATCTTCTTAAGGAAATCAATGAAAATAGCAGCCTCAAAAAGACTTTACCTATATGGGATGAACAAATAGCAAAAGTAGGAACCTATATTATAATGCAAAGATTAACATTTATGGATATTTTAGGAAAAACAGCCAAAGAAGTTCATAAGGAAATTTCCCTTGGAAGAGAGGAATTGGATGTAGAATACAATCCTTCCATTAATTTTAATTCTAATGATGCTTCTGGTATAATGGAAGACTATATAAAAATACTGGAGCAAAATCATGAAGAAGATATAAAAAAGGGCAGAACAGAAAAGGGTTGCCATAGGGATGATTTAGCAATTAGCATAAATGGTATGGATGTAAAAACTTTTGGATCCCAGGGGCAACAGAGAACTACAGTACTGTCTCTTAAATTATCGGAAATTGAGATGATGTATAAACAAACCGGCGAATATCCTCTGCTACTACTGGATGATGTAATGTCGGAGCTTGATAAATATAGGCAGTCTAAACTATTATCATACTTTGACAAGGTACAAACTTTTATGACCATGACAGACTATTCAGATCTTCCTAATGATATAAATAGCAATATGGAAATATACGAAGTATTTGGGGGAAAAGTGGCCAAAATTTAATTGTTTCTTTAAATATGGGATAAAATAGGGTATAATAAATAAGTGGAATTTAAGGATATTTTAGTTTAAGAGAGGCCGGTGGATTCTGTGACGCTACATTTGGGAGGAGATGTTGTTATCTCCATGAAGGACGTTATTGCTATATTTGATATAGAGACCTCTATGACTTCAGAAATAAATAAGGAATTTTTGGAAATCGCTAAAGAAGAAGGGTTTATTAAAAAAATATCAGAGAATGAACCAAAAACTTTTGTATTAGTGGAACAAGGACATAAGACTATGATATTTTTATCCCCTATTTCATCTTCTACTCTATTAAAGAGAACCGGATTTGTAAAAAATATTTCATCAACAAATAGTAAACTGAAACAAGGGGGATATGATGGAACACAAAGAAATTAACATAAACAATGACTATAATGAGTCTCAGATTCAGGTACTAGAAGGCTTGGAAGCTGTACGCAGAAGGCCTGGAATGTATATTGGTAGTACTAGCCTTCGCGGTCTTCATCATTTGGTATACGAAGTGGTAGATAATAGTATAGATGAAGCTATGGCAGGCTTCTGTGATAAAATTGATATTACAATACACCAAGACCAATCCATTACTGTAAAGGATAATGGTCGAGGTATTCCTGTAGGTATACATGAAAAATTACAAAAACCTGCTGTAGAAGTAGCTTTAACGGTTCTCCATGCAGGTGGAAAGTTTGGAGGTAGCGGATACAGTGTATCTGGAGGCCTTCATGGTGTTGGAGTAGCTGTGGTAAATGCTCTATCTGAATGGTTAGTGGTAGAGGTTAGAAGGGATGGACATATATACACTCAGCGTTATGAGAGAGGTGTTACCCAAACTGATCTAGAGATAATAGGGGATACAGATGAAACTGGTACCACTATCACTTTTAAACCAGATTATCTGATTTTTGATGACACAAATTTTTCCTTTGATACCTTAAAAAATAGGTTAAGGGAGCTGGCATTTTTAAATGCCGGAGTTAAGATAACTTTAAAAGATGAGAGGAATGGTCAGCAAGAGGAGTTTCATTATGAAGGTGGGATAGTGTCCTTTGTAGAATATCTAAATAGGAGCAGAACCCCCCTTCATAGTCCGCCCATATATATTTCAGGAGAAAAAGAGAATTCTTCAGTAGAAGTGGCTCTTCAGTATAATGATTCTTATAATGAGAATGTCTATTCCTTTGCCAATAATATAGATACCTACGAAGGAGGAACTCATCTTAGTGGGTTTAGATCAGCTGTAACTAGAGTGATAAACGAATATGGTAGAAAGTACAATTATATAAAGCCCAACGATAGCAATCTCTCTGGAGATGATACAAGAGAAGGTCTTACTGCCATTGTTAGTGTAAAGCTGACAGAACCCCAGTTTGAAGGCCAAACCAAGACAAAGCTTGGAAACAATGAAATAAGAGGATTTGTTGACAGTATTGTAGCCCAGGGCTTATCTGACTTTTTAGAGGAAAATCCAAGCGTGGGTAAGGTAATATTGGAAAAAGCTTTAACTGCATATAGGGCCAGGGAAGCAGCCAAAAAAGCCAGGGAGCTAACCAGGAGAAAAAGTGTTCTGGAAAGCACATCATTACCTGGGAAATTGGCTGATTGTACTGAAAGAGATCCTGCCTTAAGTGAAATTTTTATTGTAGAGGGAGATTCGGCTGGTGGCTCTGCAAAACAAGGAAGGGATAGGCACTATCAAGCTATACTGCCTTTAAGGGGAAAAATATTGAATGTTGAAAAAGCCAGGCTTGATAGAATACTTTCCAATGAAGAGATAAAAGCCATGATAACAGCCTTTGGTACAGGAATAGGTGAAGATTTTGATATATCTAAACTTAGATATCACAAGATCATAATAATGACTGACGCTGACGTAGATGGTAGCCATATTAGAACTCTGCTTCTTACTTTCTTCTTTAGATTTATGAGACCCTTAATAGAGAATGGTCATGTATATATCGCCCAGCCTCCTCTCTATTTGGTAAAGAAAAATAGAAAGGAATATTATTGCTATAGCGATCAAGAGCTTGATGAGCTTCTAAATGAGATTGGTAGAGATGGGATAGAAGTTCAAAGATACAAGGGTCTTGGAGAAATGAATGCAGAACAGCTAGCTGATACCACCATGGATCCTAGCAAAAGAACTCTTTTAAAGGTTACCATGGAGGACGCTAGACGAGCGGATGAGATATTTACCATTTTGATGGGAGATAAGGTAGAACCCCGTCGCGAATTTATTGAAGCAAATGCAAAACTGGTTACTAATCTTGATGTGTAAGGAAGGAATGTTAATCAATGGATCCACTCCATAGTAAGATTATAGATGTAACAATAGAAGATGAAATGCAAAAATCCTTTATTGATTATGCTATGAGCGTAATCGTAAGCCGTGCCATTCCTGATGTAAGGGACGGCTTAAAGCCAGTTCATAGAAGAATTTTATATTCAATGTATGAGCTGGGGCTTACACCTGATAAGGGATTTAGAAAATCTGCCAGAATTGTAGGAGATGTACTAGGTAAGTATCATCCCCATGGTGATTCTTCAGTATACGATGCCATGGTAAGGGTGGCGCAGGACTTTTCAACCAGATATTTGCTGGTAGAGGGCCATGGTAACTTTGGCTCTATAGACGGGGATTCCCCTGCTGCTATGAGATATACTGAAGCCAGGATGGCCCGTATTGCCACCGAGCTATTGGCTGATATTAACAAAGATACCGTTGATTTTGCGCCTAACTTTGATGAAACCCTCAAAGAACCACAGGTTTTACCTGCCAGGTTCCCTAATTTACTAGTAAATGGTTCATCGGGTATTGCGGTAGGGATGGCCACCAATATACCTCCCCATAATCTGGGAGAGGTAATAGATGGGGTTGTTGCCCTTATTGATAATCCAGATATCTCTATCGAAGGACTTATGAATTACATAAAAGGTCCAGACTTTCCCACAGGAGGAATAATACAGGGTAGGGAAGGTATTAAAAAGGCCTATACAACGGGTAAAGGCAGAATAATAACCAGGGCTAGGACGCAAATAGAAGAGATTGGAGGCAACAGATCCCGAATTGTTGTAACTGAGATTCCCTATCAGGTCAATAAGGCCAGATTGATAGAAAGAATTGCAGATTTGGTCAAGGATAAGCGAATAGAGGGCATATCTGATATTAGGGATGAGTCTGACAGGCACGGTATGCGCATTGTGATAGACTTAAAGAGAGATACCAACCCCAATATAGTGCTTAACTATCTCTTTAAGCATACCCAGATGCAAGACACTTTTGGTGCAAATATGCTAGCCCTAGTAGATGGTGAACCTAGGGTAATGAATTTAAAGGAAATATTGCACCACTATATAAACCACCAAAAGAATGTAATTATTCGAAGAACTAAATACGATCTAGACAAAGCCGAGGCCAGGGCTCATATATTAGAGGGATTATTAGTTGCCTTAGACCATATCGACGAGGTAATTAACCTAATTAGATCATCACGTACTGATCAGATAGCTAAAGAAGGCTTAATGGAAAAGTTTGACTTAAGTGAGAGACAGGCTCAGGCAATATTGGATATGCGCCTAAGACGTCTTACTGGTTTGGAAAGGGATAAACTCCAAGAAGAATATGAAGGATTACTAAAAACCATTAAGGAACTAAAGGATATATTAGCAAATGACCACCTTCAATATGCAATAATAAAAGAGGAACTTTTAGAAATAAAGAGAAAATATAACGATGAAAGAAGGACAGAAATTACATCTGCACCAGGAGATATAGACATAGAAGATTTAATAGATGAGCATGATGTGGTACTCACATTAACCCATCTAGGCTATGTAAAACGTACTCCCCTTGATACCTATAAGAGCCAAAGAAGGGGAGGTAGAGGTATTACGGGGCTTCAAACTAGGGAAGAAGATTTTGTCTTTGACCTATTTGTAACCTCTACTCATCAGCGCTTATTAATATTTACCAGCCTAGGAAAAGTATATGAGTTAAAAGCTTATGAAATTCCAGAGGCCGGCAGACAGGCTAGGGGAACGGCAATTATTAATTTGCTTGATCTAATGCCGGGAGAAAGGGTACAGGCTGTAATTCCTGTCAATGATTTTGAAGAAGGAAAGTATCTTTTAATGTGTACAAAGAGCGGGCTGGTTAAAAAGACTCCTTTGGTGGAATATGAAAATATTCGAAAGGCTGGACTAATTGCTATTAATCTCAAGGAAGAAGATGAGGTAATTGGAGTTCAGCTAACAGATGGGAATAGAGAGATTTTACTGGCATCCCATAAAGGAATGTGTATTAGATTCCACGAATCCGATGTTCGTCCAATGGGCAGGGCTGCCATGGGAGTTAAAGGCATACAGCTAGATGAAGATGATTATGTAATAGATATGGGCTTAGTGTCTGATGAAGGAGAAATATTAACTATTAGCGAAAATGGATACGGTAAGAGAACGCCTATAGATGAATATAGAGTTCAAAAAAGAGGCGGCCGCGGAATAATTACTATGAAGATCACAGAGAAGACAGGAAATCTAGCAGCCTTAAAGGTAGTAAATGAAGATGATGAGTTAATGATGATAAATTCTGAAGGTATTATCATACGCATAAGTGTAGATGAGATTTCTACCATGAGCCGAAATACTCAAGGGGTCATGCTTATGAGAATGGAAGAAGGCAACAAGGTTGTATCTGTAGCAAAAATAAAAAAGGATGAAGATGAGGATTTAGAAGCCAAAGAATAAAATTGTTTAGGGGGAATATTTATGGAGAAAATAAAATTTTTAAGAAATGAAAATCCCAGTCCTAAACCTAAGGATGAGGAGTTAGGATTTGGAAATATATTTACCGACCATATGTTTGTCATGGATTATGATGTTGACAAAGGATGGTATGATCCAAGAATTATTCCCTATGGTCCTTTTGAAATGGAACCTTCTTCTATGGTATTTCACTATGGACAAGCTATTTTTGAAGGTTTAAAGGCTTATAGGAATGATAAGGGAGAGATAGTAACCTTTAGACCTATGGACAATTTTCACCGTATGAATCGCTCGGCAAAAAGGATTTGTATGCCTGAAATTGATGTGGATTTTGCATGGGAAGCCCTTAAAACCTTGCTCAATATTGAGAAGGACTGGGTGCCTTCCGCCAAGGGTACATCCCTTTATATAAGACCTTTTATGATTGCTACAGATCCCTTTTTGGGAGTACGTCCTTCTAATACCTATAAATTCTTTATTATTCTTTGCCCAGTAGGTTCCTATTATCCTGAAGGAATTAATCCTGTAAAGATCTATGTAGAGGATAAGTATTCTAGAGTGGCCAGAGGTGGAACCGGAGAAGCAAAGGTGGCAGGAAACTATGCAGCAAGCCTATTATCTGCTGAAAAAGCCAAGGACAAGGGTTATTCTCAGGTACTATGGTTGGATGCGGCGGATCATACCTTTGTTGAAGAAGTTGGTGCTATGAATATGTTTTTCAAAATAGATGGAAAAATAGTAACAGCCCCCCTAGATGGAAGTATACTCCCAGGAATAACAAGGGATTCTGTGATAAAATTAGCTAAACATATGGGCTATACTGTAGAGGAAAGACGTATATCCATAGAAGAAGTATTTGAAGCTTATGAAAAAGGTACCCTTGAGGAGATGTTTGGTACAGGTACAGCAGCTGTGGTATCTCCTGTTGGACTTCTAGGATGGAAGGATAAGATAATAGATCTAGGTTTAGACAGGATAGGGGAATTTACCAAACTAATGTATGATACTCTCACAGGTATTCAATATGGAACCCATAAAGATATTTTTGGATGGGTTAAAAAAATAAACTAGAATAAACTTTTAGGGTTTTTAGTCCTTTTAATACTAATAAATTTATGCAATAGCTATTAACTGTTCACTACATCACAGATTTAGAGAAAACTATGGCTTATGACTCCTTGAAAAGCCTACCGGTGGAAGCTGCCTTGGCATCCTGCTTGGGCTACGGCTTTTCTGTATTTCATAAGCCAAGTTTTCTTCTCTATAACTATTGAAATTGCTGATTATTTTGCTCTAGCTCATTAATTCTATTTTCCAGTTGATAGGCTATTTGTTTATTAATTTGATCCTTGGCAGATTGGTTTATATGGGAAGCTTGTACGTCGTACCATCCGTGGTTATGCATTACTTCTATAAAAAGCTTTGTATGATTTTGTTCTTCTTGTTGGATGTGCTGTAAAGCTGTTATAACTTCTTCGTTTAAGGATTCCATTATACCGTCTTCATATGCTGAAGATACATATCTTTCTGTCATAATAGAATCAAGCAGCATATCTTTTTCAGATAACTGATTTTTAGACATTTCCTATCTCCTTCCTATTAAGCCATTTTAAGAAATGTTAAGACATTGGAGTAGGTGGGTTGAACCCTCCTCGCTCAAGTAGTGATTTCAAAGTATTGGCATGATTGACTTCTTGCTCGTATACTAAGTTAAAAACTTTTTTTATTTGGGGATCCACTGCCTGCTGGGCATATAGTTTATATTTGTTTATGCATATATATTCAGCTTTTAGTTGATCCTCTAGTATCTTCTTTTCCCTATCAGATAGCTCCATTTTTTCCCCTCCTATGTGAAAACACTGATATCATTATATTTTCCTAAAAAAATAAATTTATGAAAAAAATAATTTATAAAAAAAAGAAGGATTTTTTGAAATAACGTAGAATGCTATATATATTGTAATAAAACTGTAAAACTTGTGTAATAACTTAAGCAGTAGAATACATAAGAAGGAAGGATTGTAATGAAAGGTCGCAACATTGGTAGAATACTAATATTTGTATCCTTGAGTGTACTTTTGTCAGGTTTTACTGTTCCAAATTTTAAAATTGCAGCAGTAAATGACTCTAATATAAATGAAAGTCAGCAAGTAAAACGTCCTGTTTATTCAATGTACATAAATGATGAGAAAATCGGATTGGTGGAATTTCCTGCTCATAGCTTACGGATTTATGATCAGGTGATAGAAAAGATAAAAAATAAATATGAAGATGATATCACTATAGAAGGGGACGTATATTTTAGAGAAGATAGTGGAGATCATGTAATTAAAAACCAAGAACTAGCTCAGGCAATTGAAGAAGCTATAAAGATAAAGAAGCTGGCCTATGGACTTGTTATAGACGGCAATATAGCTTGTTATCTAAATAGTGAAGAAGAGATCAATGAAGTTTTAGAAATGATTAAAACCCCTTACCAGAAGGATGTAGAACAAAGAGAAAATGCATCTCTGGAGAAGGTAGAATTTAAAGAGGATATATCCATAAAACAAGATATGGTACTATATCAGGATATTCTTGATATAGATAGCGCTTTCCATGCTATTACCCAAGGGCCAGATTCCCTTAAAACCTATGTGGTACAGGAAGGGGATTCCCTATGGTCTATTGCAACTACTAACGATACTACAGTAGATGAATTGTATGCTGCCAATCCTGATTTAGAGGGAGAGATTATTCAACCAGGTCAGGAGTTGAAATTATTTGCACCACAGAATTTGATAACCGTTGTTACAGAGGAAAAGGTTAAGGAAAAAGAAGAAATAGACTTTGAGAAAGAGGTTCGCAAGAGCAATAAGTTATATAAGGGTGAAACCAAAGTAGTACAAGAGGGCAGTAAAGGTGAGAAGGAGATAGAATATCTAATAATCAGAGAAAATGGATCGCAGAAGGAAAAGAAGTTAATAAAAGAGACAGTTATTAAGGAACCCGTAAATGAAATTATAGAAGAAGGTACTAAATCAAGACCTAAACCTAAGCCAAAGACTACTAATAAAAAGGTTAGCAGTAGGTCTTCATCTAGTTCATCATCTTCATCCTCGTCTAGGGACTATACTCCCGTTGTACGAAATGGCATAGAGATGACTCCATGGTTTGGAGGCGCTAATAATATATTTACTAGAGGTTCTGTTGCAAAGATAACTCACGTAGATACAGGATTGACCTTTTACGCAAAAAGGCGAGGAGGAACCAACCACGCTGATTGTGAGCCTTTAACTAAAAAGGATACGCAAATCATGAAGCAGATTTATGGTGGATCCTGGAGTTGGAGCCGAAAAGCCATTGTAGTTGAGGTAAATGGAAAGAAGATGGCTGCATCTATGAATGGTATGCCCCATGGCGGCTCTACTATTAGCGGTAATGGATTCTCAGGACATTTCTGTGTACATTTTTATGGTAGTAAAGGGCATGGAAATCCTAGGCAGGATCCTGATCATCAGGCAATGGTAAGAAGAGCCATGGGAATGTAAATAAGAGCAATGAGGATATAGAAGAGAAATAAAAAAGGGCTTTGTTAAGCCCTTTTTTTATTTTGTCATTTCATTTATTAGCTTTAGTATCTTTTCAGTGCTCTTTGTATGATCAGTTTTAGACATATTGTCAATATATTTATGCCTGTTAGCATAAACATCTAATATGGTTGTTAGAAGTTCATCTTCGGTCAAGGTGTCTTGATTTAATACCTTGCTAAAGCCTTGTCTTTCAAAGGACTTAGCATTTAATATTTGATCACCTCTGCTAGCACTTAAGGGTAGCGGTATTAGTATATTGGGTTTTTTAAGAGCCAAAAATTCGTATATAGAATTGGCTCCAGCCCGGGATACAATAAGACTGGCCATGGCCATTATATGGGGAAGTTCCTCGCTTACATATTCAAACTGCTTATATTGAGGAACGTCCATGAGGGATGTGTCTAGATTATTCTTGCCACATAAATGAACTACATTGAAACGACTTATTAACCTACCTAAAATATTTCGTATCAACTTGTTTATGGCAACTGCTCCCAAACTTCCTCCCATAACCATAAGTACAGGTTTATTATCTGTAAATCCACAAATTTTTCTACCTATCTCAGGGTCTCCTGTCAGTAATTCTTTGCGCAGAGGAATACCAGTGTAAATACCCTTGTCCCCTTTAAAATACTTTGTAGTTTCTGGGAAGGCAGTACAAACCTTGGAGGCAAAAGGGAAGGATATCTTATTGGCCAGACCAGGAGTAATATCCGATTCATGGATTATAATAGGTACCCTATTGGCCCAACCCCCTAGCACTACCGGGACCGAAACAAAGCCGCCCTTAGAAAAAATCATATTTGGCTTTAATTTTCTGATTAAGTTTATTGATTGGCCTACCCCATGAACTACCCTAAAAGGATCGGTAAAATTTTTGATATCCATATACCTTCTAAGTTTTCCTGAGTTTATTATATGGTAGGTGACATCTTTTTCTTTAGATATAAGGCTGTGTTCTATGCCATTTTCGGTACCAATATAATGTATATCCCAGCCTTCTTTTTTTAGTTCTGGAATTAGCGCTATATTGGGTGTTACATGGCCGGCAGTGCCACCTCCAGTTAAAACTATTCTCTTCAATACTAGAAACCTCCTATTAGACTCTTTCAGGTGCACTTAACCCTATAAGCTGTAATCCATTTTTAAGGGTATATTTCACCGCAAAAACAAGGGCTAGTCTTGCATTTCTCAGAGCCTCATCTTCTACCAATATAGGATGTTCATGATAGAAACGATTAAAGTCCTGAGCCAGATCAACTAAATAACGGGTAATAATAGAAGGCTCGAGTTCCTTCATTGCTGTCATTATTTTATCTGGGAATAGATACAGGGCTTTTGCTACTTTAAACTCTTCTTCAGTGGATAAAAGGGCAGGGTTGAAGTTTGGATCAACCTCTTTTTCAGCTTTTCTAAGTAGGCTGCATGCCCTAGCATGAGTGTATTGTACATAGGGCCCGGTTTCTCCATCAAAGTTGAGTATCTCATCCCAGGAGAAGGATACATCTTTTATTCTATTATTACTAAGATCACTAAAGACTACTGCTCCCACACCCATCTGGCGTGCTATTTCTTCTTTGTTTTCAAGATTAGGATTCTTTTGGTTTATAATATCTAAAGTTTTATTTATAGCTTGGTCTAGAATGTCTTCTAACAACACAACTTTACCAGTGCGGGTAGCCAGCTTTTCGCCCCCTAGGCTTACAATACCAAAGGGAACATGGATTAGCTGGTCATGCCAATCATATCCCATAAGTTCAATAACTTTAAACCACTGCCTAAAATGGAGGCTTTGTGCTGCACCAGTAACGTATATACACTTTTCAAAATCATAGGTTTTTTTGCGATATATAGCGGCTGCTATATCCCTAGTGGCATACAGGGTACTTCCGTCCTTTTTTATGATTAGGCAAGGAGGCATATCGTATTCCTCTAAATCCACTATCATAGCGCCTTCGCTCTCAGTAAGTAAATTTTTCTCCTTAAGCTCTTCAATAACAGCTGGCATCTTATCTTCATAAAAGCTTTCACCAGCATAGGAGTCAAATTTAATATCCAAAAGATCGTATACCTTATTGAACTCCTTAAGGCTAATATCTTTAAACCATTGCCACAGCTCTAGTGCTTCCTCGTCTCCCTGTTCCATTTTTACAAACCATTGTCTAGCCTCATCTTCTAAGGCGGGGTCCTTTTCTGCTTCTTCATGGAACTTTACATATATAGCCATAAGTTCTTTGATTCCGCCTGTTTCTATGGCTTCTTTGGAGCCCCATTTTTTATAAGCAACTATAAGCTTACCAAACTGGGTTCCCCAGTCTCCCAGATGGTTAACTCCAATGGGGTTATAGCCTAAGAATTTAAATATTTTGTATAAAGAATTTCCTATGGCAGTTGATCGAAGATGCCCTATATGAAAAGGCTTAGCTATATTGGGTGCCGAATAATCAATTACAATATTTTTACCTTTACCAATATCACTTGTACCGTACCTATCCTGTTCCTTTAATACGGTGGACAGCACATCTTCTATAAAGCTCTGTTTATTTAGGAAAAAGTTTAAATATCCAGATACAGCCTCTACCTTTTCAATTCTAGGGTTGGCTGGTATTTCTTTGACCAGTTCTTCAGCTATTTGAACAGGGGATTTACGAAGGATCCTGCTCAGCTTAAAGCAGGGCAGTGCCACGTCCCCCATCTTATCGTCTGGGGGGTATTCCAGCATGTTGTATATTTCCTCACTATTTAAACTAGGAATTTTTTCTTGTAAAATCTCAGATATCATTTGTTTAATATCCAGCATATTTATACTCCTTAACCTAAAATTATTCAATAATACTCAGTAAATATGATACCATAATGAGTAGAAAAATAACAGAGCGCAGTTGATGAAAAATTTAAATAATGGTAGAATAAAAGAAAAATGAATGGCAATTAAATAGTAATGAAAATTTAAGTGATGGATTAAAATAGATAGTAATTAATGATAAGGAGAATGAAATATATGAATAAAAACAAAAACAATGATACAGGTAATGTGGAAGTAAATATTGGCAGTAACTTCATCCATGATATTATTGACAAGCATTTGGAAGAAGGAGTATATGATAGGGTACATACTAGATTTCCACCAGAACCCAATGGCTATCTACATATAGGACATGCCAAGTCCATATGCTTAAACTTTGGAACGGCAGCTAAGTATAATGGATTGTGCAACCTGCGATTTGATGATACAAATCCAGAGAAAGAAGAAGTTGAATATATTGAATCTATTAAAGAAGACATAAGATGGCTGGGTTTTGACTGGGAAGACAGGCTTTACTTTGCTTCAGATTATTTTGAAAAGATGTATGAATATGCTGTTCTCCTTATAAAAAAAGGTAAGGCTTATGTTGATGATCTGTCACCAGAAGAGATTAGGGAGTATAGGGGGACTTTGACAGAGCCTGGCAAAAACAGCCCCTATAGAGATCGTTCTGTGGAAGAGAACCTGGAACTTTTTGAGAGAATGAAGGCAGGAGAATTTGAAGAAGGTGCAAGGGTATTAAGAGCAAAGATTGACATGGCTTCACCCAATATGAACATGAGAGATCCAGTGATCTATAGGATTTCCTATACCCCACATCATAGAACTGGCGATAAATGGTGCATTTATCCCATGTACGACTATGCTCACCCCATATCCGATGCTTTGGAGAATATAACCCACTCCCTATGCACTTTGGAATTTGAAGATCACAGACCCTTATATGAATGGGTATTAAGGGAGATAGGCC
>ERZ773359.4116-NODE-4116-length-15690-cov-6.818676_pt1 | contig 15690 bp, 14 predicted proteins | sample MGYA00374955_ERZ773359 | MGnify/ENA primary metagenome ERZ773359 (study PRJEB29098, sample SAMN04486028) | biogas fermenter metagenome | study: EMG produced TPA metagenomics assembly of the Biogas fermentation microbial communities from Germany - Plant 4 DNA1... | reverse complement strand
TATTATAATATTGGAGTTATTTATGAATGCCTAGGTCTTGTGGATAAAGCTATAATATTTTATAAGAAGTGTGGAAATTATGAGCCTGCGTTAAATAGATTAATATTAAATAAAATAAAGGAGTAGTTAATGTGATTGAGAAAATAGGAACAAAAGGATATGAAGTTATATCGAAGCCATGCGATGAAGTCATAGAGATATTAAAAAGATTAAAATCTAAAGGAGAGCCGGTTACTGTTGGAGAAGTAGGTGTTGGAATAGGAGCAACATCTCTTGCTATTTTAGAATATTTGGATGAAAATGATACCTTTTATCTTTTTAGCTATGAAAAGGATGTGAAGGAGCTAGTTAACGATTTAGAACAAATAAATGATAGGAAGATTTCTATAATTGGCTTAGGGAATTCAACAAAAACATATGATTCTTATTCTTGGAATCTAGCAAAACTTGCATTGAAGATGAGAAATGAAAATGTTAATGGAATTTTTGATTTAATTTTTTTAGATGGTGCACATACTTTTATTCACGATGCTCCTGCTTGTTACTGCATCAAACAATTACTTAAAGTGGGTGGCTATGTCATATTTGATGATATGTATTGGTCAATGTCAAAAAGTCCAACGTGTAATCCGGATAAGAGACCTCAGGTTAGGGAGATGTATACAGATGAGCAAATAGAGACATGTCATATTGATATGATTGTTTCATTATTTATGTCGAATGACGATAGCTTCCAGCAAATATACTTATCAGACAATAAAAAACCTTTGAGAAGCATATGGAATAGAGTATCGTAAATTACGATAGGTAAAATTTGTCGTATTTCATATGCTATAAGACGAAAAAGGATAGGTGTAAAATTTATGACATTCGCATTAATTTTTGCCGGTGGAAAAGGATATGGTATAGGTGTAGGTTCGAAACCTAAACAATTCTTAGAACTATATGGTAAGCCGATCATTATATATACCTTGGAGCATTTTGAGAACCATAAAGATATTGACGAGATTGTTGTAGTGTGTCTAGAGAGCCATATTAGTGAATTGCGCAAGTTAATAGATAGATATGGTATTACTAAGGTTTCACTAATTGTACCGGGTGGTAGTACAGGACATGATTCTATATATAACGGTCTTGTATCCATGAAAGGTAAAGCAGGAGATAAAGATATTGTGCTTATCCATGATGGTGTAAGACCATTAATAACAAAAGAACTTATTACTACTAATATTGAGGCAGTAAAAAAATATGGTGCGGCAATTACTGCTGAACCGGCTAGAGAAAGTGTTGTACAAAGTATAGATCGAGTAAAGATTAGAGAAGTGCCTAACAGAAATCAGATGTATATAGCTAAGGCTCCACAATCTTTTTATTTTGGACTAATTTTATCTGCATATGAAAGGGCTAATAAAGATAAGAGAAAAACCATTGACTCTGCTCAGTTATGCAGTTTATATGATATACCCATGTATATGGTTAGGAGTACCAAAAACAATATAAAAATTTCGGTACCTGAAGATTATTATATGTTTAGAGCATTACATGAAGCTATAGAAAATCAACAGATATTTGGTATTTAAGAAAAACACACCATATAAACAATACTATATTTAGATAAAAGAGGTAGATACATTGACGACAGCACTTATATTTGCCGGAGGAACCGGACAAAGAATGAACAGTAGGACAAAACCTAAGCAGTTTATAGAAATACATGGTAAGCCTATTATTATATATACCTTAGAGCACTTTGAATATCACGAGGAAGTCGATGATATTATTGTTGTATGTCTTGAAACTTGGATAGATAAATTAAAGAGTTATTTACATAGATTTGCAATAACTAAAGTGTATGAAATTGTTCCTGGAGGAGATACAGGCCATGATTCTATATATAATGGCCTTCTAGCATTGAAAAAGAAAGCAAATCCAAATGATATAATACTTATCCATGATGGTGTTAGACCATTAATAACAGAAGAACTTATTTCCGAAAATATAAGAACGGTTAAGAAATATGGTAATGCTATCACAGTAGAGCCATCTAGAGAAAGTGTTATAAGAAGTTTTGATGGTAACTTTGTTTCAAGTGTTCCTACATTAAATCAGATGTATGTGGCAAAAGCACCTCAATCATTTTATTTTAATGACATATTACAGCTTTATAATAAGGCTCAGGAAGATGGCTTCAAATCCATTGACTCTGCACATCTTATGAGTATCTATGGTAAGTCAATGCATATGGTAAAAAGCACAAGAAACAATATAAAGATAACTGAGCCTGCAGATTATTATTTATTTAGGGCTTTATGTAAGGTGGCTGAGAATCAACAGGTATTTGGTATATATTAATTTATGAGGGATGATATGAGACTACATGTAAAAAAAGAGTTACTTAAGATGATACAGATGCTGATGGAAGCTAATGAGACAATACAAAATAATATAGGCGTAAGTGAAATTAATCTTATGGTAGATCTACTTGTGAGCTGTCAGCAGAGTGCTATTCAAGTAGGTGAGAGAATTGAATATTTTGAAGAGGAAGGGACAATAACAGTATCACTATTAGAAGAATACTGTGAGCTTGTTTATCAATTAAGTCTTGCACTGGAAGATGCAAAGAGGGCTAAAAAGATAACAAAGCTACTGCGCAGTCTACTCCAAAAAATTTCAAATAGTATCACCTATGATATCCCAGTTTCAAAAAAAGAAGTAATTTTTTTACCATACAAGGCTTCTATGTGGGACAGCTTAGAGAGTGTGTGGAAAGCAGCTTATGAGGATTCAAGCTGTGATACCTATGTTATACCGATACCTTATTTTGATAAAAACTCAGATGGAAGTCTAGGAAAGATGTACTATGAGGGATATGATTATCCCGATTATGTGCCTATAACACCGTGGGAGGAATATGATTTTTTAAAAAGAAGTCCGGACATAGCTTATATTCATAATCCCTATGATAATACCAATAAAGTAACAAGTATCCATCCAAACTTTTATGCCAGGGAGCTAAAAAAACATGTAGGATTACTGGTGTATATACCGTATTTTGTTACACCAGGTGATGTCCCAAAACACTTTTGTGTTCTTCCAGGAACTATGCATGCCGATAAGGTAATTGTATCAACAGAGAAAGAAAAGAAAACATATATTGAGGAATTTAAAAAGTTTGAATTGGATAATAATCGTGTAGGCATATTTGGAAATCTTGAAGAAAAATTTCTGGTTTTAGGTTCACCAAAGATTGATAAAGTAAAAAATACTACAAGAGATAATATAGAGATACCAAAAGAGTGGCAGAAATTAATCAAAAAACCAGATGGTAGTAGTAAAACAATAATTTTATATAATACAACGATACAACTATTATTAAATCATAAAGAGGATTATTTGGAAAAGCTACAGGATGTTTTTGAGTTTTTCCATGAGAAGCGGGATGAATATACTCTTCTTTGGAGACCTCATCCTCTAATGGAGAAAACCATTTCTTCGATGACACCAAACTTAGTAGAAAGATATAAGAGGATGGTTATAGAATTTAAGAATAAGGCTTTTGGTATATATGATGATACAGCTGATATTCATAGGGCTATTGCTCTCTCAGATGCTTATTATGGTGATGGAGGTAGTGTGGTTGAACTATATAAAGAAACGGGTAAGCCTTATATGATACAGAATGTGAAGGTGAAGTTGAGATGAATTATTCTACAAAACGAGATGCGGTATGGAAGCAGATAGAAGAGGCGGATACTTACTATATTTATGGTGGACAAGTAGTTGCGTATGGAGTTTATATAGCTGTTCGTGAGATCTTAAGCAAATATCCGGAAGCTTTTTTAGTAAGTTCTACAAATAATAATCCATCAATGATTGAAGATATACCGGTAGTAGAAGTAAATAGAAATATTAATTCTAATTCTTTAATTATAGTAGCTACACCGGAGATTTATCATAGAGAAATAAAAGAGAATTTAAATAGGTTAAATTATACCAATACTCTTTTTGTAGATACCCATGTGGAATATTTGATTATGAGTAGATATTATAAAAAACATAGTGGTTTTAAATTATTGGAGGATTTGCCTTTACAGGATAAAAATGATCAATTGCCAGAAGTGAAAATGTATATGGCTAAACATCATAAGGATATTACTTTAAAGGGTAATTATGATATACCCTCATGGATTATACCAATACAGGTTGGTGCGTCACTGACTGACAAACGCATAATAGAGCTTTTGGATAACACTGGAGATAATATATCCTACAAAAACTATAAGTATTCTGAATTAACAGCCATGTATTGGGCTTGGAAAAATAGTAAAGCGGAGTTTCTTGGCATATGTCATTATCGCAGGATGCTGGTCTTAAGTAATAATGATCTTAGGATAATAAAGCAGAATAAAGTTAATGTGGTATTACCCTTGCCATTTGTCTGTTATCCGGATACTTCAGGTCAGTATGGACGATATATTTCAAGAGATGATCAAAAGAAAATGCTGCAAGCCCTTAAAGAAATATCACCTGATTATTATGATGTAGCATTAAGGATATTAAAAGGACCATATCTTTATAATTATAATATGTTTCTTGCCGACTGGCATACATTCAATGATTATTGTCAGTGGATATTTCCTATATTGGAAAGGGCTGAGATGATATGTGAACCAGAAGGGATAGAGCGAAGAGATAGATATATAGGGTATTTTGCTGAAGTGTTAACTGCAATATATTTTTTATATAACAAAAACAACTTAAAGATAGTTCACGGAGAGAAAAAATGGATGGTGTAATAATAAATGATAAAATAGACATTATTGTTCCTTGGGTTGATGGATCTGATCCAGCATGGATGAAGGAAAGAGAAGAATGTAGGTTAAAGTATGGAGCAGAAGAAAAATCTATATCCAATATACGCTTTCAAAGTTGGGATAATTTACACTATTGGTTTCGTGCTATTGAGAAATTTATGCCATGGGTTAATAAAATATTTTTTGTGACATGGGGGCATATACCACAATTTCTTAAAACAAATCATTCTAAAATAAGAATATTAAGACATGAAGATTATATACCAAAGCAGTATTTGCCTACATTTAATTCTAATACTATAGAAATGAATTATCATCGAATTAGAGATTTATCGGAGAATTTTATTATATTTAATGATGATACTTTTCCATTGCAGCCTATAGAGGAAACATATTTTTTCAGGGAAAATGTGGTTTGTGATGAGGCGGTGGAAGGACATATAACACCGGTAGAAGTAGGGGCTATCTCCAACATGGCCAGGTATGTCCAGGTAAATAACATGATTATTATTAATAGGCATTTTAAAAAACGTGAAGTTCAGTCAAAAAACTGGGATAAATGGTATTGCGATGATTATGGAGAATTGTTAGAGCGAACAAAATCTCTTCAGTATTGGTACGATTTTGCCGGATTTAGAGATCCACATATGGCAAGTGCTATGAAAAAATCAACCCTTTCCCATATATGGAAAGTGGAGGGTGAAGCTCTCGAAAGAGCGTCAAAAAATCATTTTAGGGCGCATACAGATGTATCACAGTATTTAATACGTTATTGGCAATTATGTTCGGGTGAATTTTATCCAAGGCGAACTCTGGGTAAGTTTTATCAAGTAGATATAGAGAATTATAAAGAAGTTGCTAAGGATATAGAGGGTCAGAAATATCAGATGATTAGTATTAATGAGAACTGTAGTATGGATGAATTTGAAATTATTAAAAAGAGAATAAATGAGGCATTTGATAGGATTTTACCAGAAAAATCAGACTACGAGAAATGAGGAAATAAATATGTGCAAGGTATCTGTAGTTATTCCTGTATATAATGCAGAAAAATATTTGAGAGAATGTTTAGAATCCATTAGAAATCAATCATTAAAAGATATACAAGTTATCATGGTTGATGATGGTTCAACTGATAAATCCGTAGATATTTTACAGGATTATGTAAATATAGACGAAAGATTTTATTTGATTCAGCAGAGAAACTTGTATGCAGGGAATGCAAGAAATAAAGGAATGGAAGTGGCACGTGGAGAGTACATAATCTTCCTTGATTCAGATGATATTTTTGAGACAACAATGTTGGAGGAAATGTATTATAGTGCATTCACGAATGATGTGGATATTGTCTTATGTGATGCTTATTTTTTTGACAATGTAACAAAAGAGATTCAAGAGCCATCTTGGATATTAAAAACTGAATATATACCAAATAATACATCGATATTTTCCTATAAAGAAATTCCTGAAAGAATATTTCAGGTTACTTCTCCAGCTCCTTGGAATAAATTGTATAGAAGGACATTTATTGAAAATAATAGATTGAGGTTTCAAGGAACGAAACGATGTAATGATGAATATTTTGTTAGTATGACATTAGTTCTTGCTAATAATATTTGTGTAGTAAATAAGAGATTTGTAAATTATCGAACCAATAATATAAATAGTTTGCAGGGGATGGGCAAGCGTCAAGAGATCTCATTTGATTTTTATTGGGCTCTTATGGCTATACAGAAGGATTTGTTAACAAGAAAGATATATGCATCTATAGAGAAAAGCTTTGTAAATAAATGTTTATCTGCTTGTATTACAGCTTTAAAAAAACAAAAATACTTTAGTAATTTCTCAAAGGTATACAATTTTCTTAAAGAAAAGGCTTTTGATGAGCTGAAAATAAATCTGTTTGATAAATCTTTTTTTTATAACAGTTTATACTTTGATATAAAATCAAATATACTGAAATATGACTCTGAAGAGTTTATTTATCAAGAGTATTTAAAAACTGTAAAAAATAAGAGAGAGATATATGAATTTCCATTTAATAAATTAGATGGAGCGCGCAAAATAGCAATATATGGAGCAGGGGTCGTTGGCAAATCTTTTTTTAGACAGATTACTAGTAATAATTATTATCAGTTGGTTGCCTGGTTTGATATTCAATATAAAAAGTATCAGGAGATTGGATTACAAGTGTATGATACTAATTGCATAATAGAATTTGAGTTTGATAAGATTGTAATAGCAATTGAAGATAAAAAAATAGCTGACTCAGTTTACAATTTCATAGTTAATCAAGGAATCATGGAAAGAAAAATTATATATGGTGTATAGATTAAAAATTAATATGAGAATAATTATTTAGAATTATAAGGAAGGAAAATGTATGAGTGTTTCTGTAATTATACCTATTTATAATACTGAACAATATTTGGATGTCTGTATAAAAAGTGTCCTTGCTCAGAGTGAAAGATTTGATAAGATAATACTTATTAATGATGGCTCAACAGATAACAGTTTAGCCATATGCACAAAATATGCAAATATGAATTCTAATATAATTATTATATCCCAAGAAAATCAAGGGCAAGGAGCAGCAAGAAATAGGGGATTAAGTATGGTAGATAGTGAGTATGTTATGTTTTTGGATTCTGACGACTATTTAAATTATGATACAGTTAAGATAGTAATGGAGCAAATGAGAAAATATGATTTAGATATTTTGTACTTTGATTCTCATATTAAAAATGAAATAGAAAGAACATATAACAATCATTATGACAGGGTAGGCAGAGTAAAAGAAACAGTAATGTCGGGGATCGAATATTTTGCAAGATATTATCCAAACAGCTATATAGTATCTCCATGTATGGTAGTATTTAGAACTATATTCTTGAGAGAAAATAACATTAGTTTTCCTGAGAATATAATATATGAAGACCTTTTCTTCTCTTTTAAAGCAATGCTTAATGCGAAAAAAGTTAAATATATATCAAAAAAACTATATGTACGAAGATATAGGCCTAATTCAATAATGACTAAGACGATGACATATAAGAAGTGTAAGCAATTATTTATGTCTCAATCATTATGTTGGTCTTATATTCTAGAGTTACAAAATACAGTAAATGAAAAAGTATTGAGCAATTTTGGAATTTATCTAATTAAATCATATTTAGGTATTAAAAGACATATGATTGATGTTTTAAAGTCAGATAGTGAAAAACTAAAAAATGAACTAACCAATATCTCATTACGTTTTTTGGAAGTATGGATTTCATTAAACAGACATGTAGAAGATTTTTCATTGAGTTTGTTAAGGAATATTTGTACCTTGCTTCAGACAATAGATAAAGAGACGGAGAAGGAATTATATACATATTTCTTTAAAGGTAAAAACAATATGAAAGAATATTTTTGGAACTTGTATGAAAAAAGATTAGTAGAGGTTCTTAATAAATTACCACTGTCTATTACGGAAGAAAGAGTTGGTATTTTTGGAACCGGTTATCACACACGAAAATTATTAAATTGGTTTAAATATTTTATAGATGATATAAATTGCGAATTATATTTTATTGATACATATAAAGAAACATTTATAACTAAGTTTAATGGAAAACCTGTAATAAATATTCATGATGCTGGTAAATTCGTTGATACTATTATTATATCAAGTAAAGCTTATGAAAATGAAATGTATTTTACTGCACGAAGACTATATGGTGATAAAATTAAAATAATAAGATTTTATGAAGAAGAAGTAGATGATATATTAGTTGATTGTACATGTTAACATGAGAATTTTAGTAGGCATAGTGGATGTAAATGATATAGCGAATACTTTTCTGAAGTGATAGGCGCTCTCATGTGTTCTTAGTGTAAGTCTTTTTGAATTAGGTTTTATGAAAGAGAATGAATATATCGGTATTGATAATAATCTTACCATCAATAATATAAAGGAAATTATGTTACAAGATTATTCGATAGTTTGTGATTATTGTGACATGCAAATAGATAATAAAAGGTATGTTAAACCAGCTATACAAATTAAATAATAGATTATGGAGAATACAAATGTGTGAAGTAACAATAATAATACCTGTATATAATACAGAAAAACATTTGAAGAAAGCAATAGAAAGCTGCCTAAATCAGACATTTAAAGATATTGAGATAATTATCATTAATGATGGTTCTACGGATAATTCACTACTAATTGCACAAAAATATGAAGCAGAGAATAATTGTGTTAGGGTTGTTACAACTGAAAACAGAGGTCTTAGTGAGGCTAGAAACACAGGATTAAATTTAGCTAAGGGCAAATATATTTATTTTTTAGATTCAGATGATTGGATTGAACCACTAACTATCGAGCAGTGTTATAAACTTGCTGTTGAGAATAAGCTTGAAATGGTTCTGTTTGATTCTAAAGTGGAAGTAGAAAGTTCCATTAAAGGATCGTCGTTGTTGATTAACTACGATAATTATAAAAGAGATCATATTGTTAATCCTTATAATTTATATACGGGTAGACAATTTATTGAAACATATACTAATAAGAGAGGAGTTTTTGTGCAAGCTTGGCTTGTATTTATAAAAAGAGATTTCTTGCTTAATAATAAGATAAGGTTTCTTCCCAAGGCTTACTATGAGGATGTAGCTTTTCATTATTCATGTATGATGATGGCTGAGCGGATTATGTATATTCCGCAGGCATTTCATGTGAGGCTTTATAGAGATGATTCTATTATGACTTCATCTTTAAACATTAGAAAGGTTTGCAGTATATATGAAATAATTAATGAAATGTATACATGTTTATTAACTAATGGTAAGAATATTGATAATCTATGGATACAGTATTTAATTAAAATGATTAGGAGTTTGCACAGAACAGTATTGCGTGGATTGTCAAGAAATGAAATAGAGACTGTAAGACAACATTTATCAGATATATTGAAGCTTCAAAAGGAATGTATACTTTTATATTATAAATTATTAAACCTAATAGGTGAAAAAGTCAGTAATATAAGAAAAGTTTTAGAGTTTGCCGAAGAAATTATTACCCCGTTAGGATGGATTTCTGACGATATTATAAACATATTAAAAGAACTTGTATTAGAGAGAGAAAAATATATATTTAGGATTTTTTCGAGTCTTCCGTTTAAAAAGGAAAATATAATCATAGGAATCTACGGAAGTGGTAAACATGCAGAATATCTTTTGAAAAGATATAAGAATATTATGGGTGATATTAATGCCAAGCTTATATTTATAGATACTTATAAGGAAACTTTCAGTGAAAAGTATCATAACCATGATATTATAAATGTTAATGACATAGATACTATAAATATCTCTGAAATAGTAATTTTATCCTATTTTTATGAAGAAGAGATGTATAACAATATAATTACAAGATATGGCAACAAATATAATATACATAGAATTTATAATGGAGATAATGAGCCGTTAGATTCTATGGTTTATCTTGATATATACAACAGATTACTTAATCTTTATAAAAACGGTAGAAGAAGGATAATGTTTATTAATACACCATTACACACAAATATAGGTGACCATATTATTGCATATGCAACAATGAAATTTTTTAAAGAATTCTTGCCTGATTATGACGTCATAGAAGTAACAAATAAAATGTACAAAGAAAATAGAAATGAAATTATTTATCGAACAAATGTGGATGATATCATAGTAATAACTGGTGGCGGCTTTTTAGGTTCTTTGTGGCCATATAGTGGACAAAATGTTTATGATATTATAAAAGATTTCCCTGATAATAAAATTGTTATACTGCCTCAGTCCATATACTTTGAAGATACAGAAGAAGGACAAAGACAAAAGCAGTTAGCCTATGATCTATTTACGAAACATAAAGATTTAACTATATTTTATCGGGAGGCTATTTCATATAACCGTTCTGAAACAATCTTTAAGGGGAAAGTCAAGAGCTGTTTAATGCCAGACATGGCTTTGACATTAGACTACTCACAAGAACAAAATCCAAGAGAAGGAATCCTTTTGTGCTTAAGAAATGATAAAGAAGGAATGTTATCAGAAGAAGAAAAGACTTCTATAAAAAATCATTTCTTGAGATTAGGTGAGAACATAAAGGAAACCAGTATGCATTGGCATTCTAATATTATGCCTAATCAGCGTGAAGAGGTAATTAATAATAAAATAAATGAGTTAAAAAAATATAAATTAGTTATTACAGATGCACTTCATTGTATGATTTCTTGTGTAATCAGTGGTACTCCATGTATAGCTATAAACAATATTAATAGGAAATTAGAGGGTATATATAAATCATGGCTTAATGATGTGAAGTATATTAGATTTGTTAAATCATATGAAGATATATTACTTATGAACTTAGATAGTTGGGACGAGCCTTATCAGAAAAATTATTATTATTTGAATTATATGGAGCAGATTGCAAATATAATTTGTGATAATAGCAAAATTACAAAGGAGTAATATAATGAAGGCGGAATATATACACTTTTCCATAGATGATGTAATATCTTCATTAAAATGGTTAAAAGAAAATAATCCTAGAAGCATATTTGATATGAATTTTTATAAAACCATAAGAACATGGCATGATAGATATGGTATAAATATTAGTCTCTATATTTATGAAGTTTGTGATGGGTTTTCAATCGATGAATTACCACAGAAATATTGGGATGAGTTTAGAGAAAACGACTCATGGCTAAAGTTTTGTTGGCATAGGAGAAAAGGTGGATTAGTGGAAGATGATTATGATACAGAGATACAATCATTCATCAGAGTGAAAAATATTATTGATAATAAAGTTTCTCCATATGCATGGACAGACACAGTGCGTTTACATAGATTTGAAGCAGGAAGTGATCTGATTACCTTTTTAAAAGATAAAGGCAATATTTCATGCCTCTTATGTGCTGATGATAATAGATTAAGTTATGATTTGACAGATATTGATACAGATATATTAGAGAAAGATAGAATAGTAGTTAAGAATGATATAATATATCGTAAAACGGATATAAGACTAGATTTGTTAGAATTAAGTACAAATGAAGAGATAGAGTCATTATATATGATGTCAAAAAAAATCATAGAAAATGTCACAGATAAAAGAGTTGTATTATTCTGTCATGAATGGATTTTTAATCGTATTTATAAAAATATTGAGCAGTATTTCCAATACATTATGAATTAATAAAAAAGCGCAGGTGACTAAATGAAGTCTATAGTGAATACACAGCCGCTATATATGAATGCAGCATGTTTGGTTAATAAATGGATTTATTTTACCTCATATAATAGCAATTGGCTTTTTAAACTAAATATTGACACTAAAGATATTGAAGCTGTTCATCAATTGAATGGGCCTAAAACAGGAATGAAATTTTCTGGATTGTATTATTATAATAATCAGATTTGGATGATTCCATGGAGTATAGATTATATTTATATCTATAATCTTATTAATTCCAAACTAGAGCAATTATTTCTACCTAAAGAAATGTTTGAATATAACCATATGATTAAATTCCGTAAATCAATCCTTCAAGAGAAATATTTATGGTTACTCCCATGTAGCTATCCTGGTATCATAAGAATAGATATGGATGAAAAGGTTTACAAAATATATAATGATTGGCCTGTAAATGTAAACTTTGATAAAACAAAAAAGATGAATTTTAAAATGATGACTTTATATGAAAATAATTTATACCTTTTTAATGATGCTTGTAATATAAGTATTAAAATGTCTACTGAAACCGGAAAAATGACAGAATGGAAAGAAGGCTATGACCATTCATTTGGTGCTATTATTAATAATAAATTGTATACAGCTCCTGTAAAAAAATTCGAATCTATACAAATTATTGATTTATATGATAAAGAGATTATAGAGAATATAACACTTCCAAGTAAAGTATGGATGAGTAAAAATCAATATCTTTATAGCTATTGGTATACTAGAACTTTTGAAAATAAATTATTCTATATGCCTCATGAAGCATATGGTACTATTATGGTAGATATAGAAACCAATAAGATAGATGTTATTGATATAGATGTCTCAGATTATAAAACTCCTAGACAGCACAAAAATTACGCAGTATATGATGTATTACCTTATGAAGATAATTATATAGTTATACCTTATCAAGGTAATAAAATTATAATAGTAAATGGTAATGGTTTAATAAAAAAAGAATATTTATTAGAAGTTAATTTTAAATTCCTTAATCAATCTATTTATGAGAACAATCAATATAATTTAGAACAGTATATAGATATCGTAAGGCGTACAGAAGTTAATCGAATAAACTGGAAAAATGATGACTATAAACATGAAAATTATAATATTGGGAAGAGAATAAACAAGATAATATTAGAGGGAATAGAATAAATGCATAAAACTTATGAAGAATTAATGAAAAACAACCCCAGTGTAGTAATCTGGGGAACTGGAAAAATAATGAGAAAATACATTAGCAAGATTGACCCGGGTTTAAAAATAAGTTTTTTCGCGGACACATATCAACATAAGTGGGAAACCTATCCGGCTAAAGAAATAGATTGCAAATATAGTGATATACTCTGTAAATCTAAAGATGAAATTCAATTTAATGATGTTGTTTTCATTGCTATTGAAGCTGAAAGGGATATAAAAATTGTATCCGCAGAACTTGATAAAAAGGGTATAAACTATTGCCATATAATTGAGGCGGTTCATGCCTACAGGCCTATATATGAGGCTAAACAACTAGATCGATATGAGAAATGTAATAATAATAGCGAGCAACAATTTGATAATAAAAAATTAAAAAAATATATTACCTGCCATGTGCCTTATTCATATTGCAACTTGAGATGCAGTTATTGTTATATTACTCAGATTAAAGATTTTATATATAAGAAGAATTTTTTTCACTCACCTAAGTTTATCAGAGCTGCATTATCAAAGAAAAGATTAGGTGGTGTGGCTTTAATAAATTTTTGTGCAGCTGGGGAGACACTAATGTGTAGTGAATTAAAACGGTTAAATTTATTGGATGTATTTACGAGTAATGTAAGAAGAATGAGATCAGCAGGGTGTTCTATATCTATTGAGGTTACACCTAGTGATGAGTTAATTCCATATATCGACGAAATAAAATCATTTTCGGTACAAGAATTTGGTGCCTACCCGCATTTTACGGTTGCTCGTGATGACACTTCTGATGATGTGAGAATACTAACAGAACATAATATGGAAGAATATAAAAATGTCTGGGGAACCTTTGATTCTGCCTTGTTCGAATTTAAAATGGCTCAAGTATCTATAAAAAGATTTGAGGATTGTAAGGCTGGGGAGTTATCGGCACACATGAATCTAGAAACGGGTGATTTATTTAAGTGTATGGCGTTAGGTGTAATTGATGAATTTAAAGCTCCTACATATTATGATGTACGAGATAGAAAAACCACAAATGGGGAACATTGGGTACATGGAAAGATGGAGCATATCTTTAAACAAAGATTATATGAAAATAATAAATAAAACAGCTAAAACTTAAGTAAGGTTGATGATAACCAAATGAATAATTTATTCAACATTCTCACCAACTCCACAATCCTCATCACAGGTGCCACCGGTTTTATAGGTGGCTTACTTGTCGATGAGTTAATTTCAATGAACAACCTATATAATACGGGAATAAACTTAATCCTTCCTGTACGTAATCTAAAAAAAGCAAAAGAAAAATATCCCATAGACAAAGACCAATACAAATCTATCACTCTTATAGAAACCTCTCTGGAAAATTTTCAGTTAGAAAAATTGGACATGCCCATTGATTATATATTCCATTGTGCATCCACAACCTCCTCATCAATCATGATATCTAATCCCGTAGAAGTTGCAGACGGTATAGTCCTAGGCACCAAAAACATCCTAGAACTTGCCCGAATAAAGCAAATAAAGTCCATGGTATACCTATCCTCCATGGAAGTCTACGGTATAATAGACAGCACTTGTGGATTAATCACTGAAAATATGCTAGGGGATGTGGATATCTTCTCTGCAAGAAGCTGTTATCCATTGGGCAAAAGGATGGCAGAACATTACTGTCACATATATTATAAACAATATGGGCTACCTGTAAAAATAGCTCGATTAGCACAAACCTTTGGATATGGTATAAGTAAAGACGACAACCGTGTATTTGCCCAGTTTGCAAGAGCGGTTATCAATAATCAAGATATAGTACTCCACACCAAGGGATTATCTATGGGTAATTACTGCGAGTCAAAAGATGCTATTAATGGCTTATTAACCATTCTTGTAAAAGGCTGTGACGGAGAGGCTTATAATGTGGTAAATGAAGAAAATACCATGAGAATCTGTGATATGGCAAAATTAGTGGTAGAAAAGATTGCTAAAGGGAAAATAAAAATAATATATGATATCCCCCATAATAATACCTACGGTTATGCAAGAGATACGGGATTAAGACTTTCGTCTGAGAAACTCCGTGGGCTGGGCTGGAGGCCTACTAAGAATTTAGAAGAAATGTTTTTAGAATTAATTGATTATATGAAAAATAATAATAATTTTTAGTTATCTTTTGTAAAAAAATTAACAAAAAAAGGTTTACAACTTTTTGAAACTAGCCGATATAAATTATAGCTATATTTTTGCAGAACATAAGATTGGAGGATATCAATGAAAAGATACTATATCACTAAACTTCAAGCTTTATTATCTTTAGGCTTAATATTTGTTTTACTATTTTTTTGTAATAACACAAAAGCCTACGGAGCATCTTCTGTGACCATAGACACAGTAGATTATAAGGAAGAAAAT
>ERZ773359.4115-NODE-4115-length-15691-cov-24.496227_pt1 | contig 15691 bp, 13 predicted proteins | sample MGYA00374955_ERZ773359 | MGnify/ENA primary metagenome ERZ773359 (study PRJEB29098, sample SAMN04486028) | biogas fermenter metagenome | study: EMG produced TPA metagenomics assembly of the Biogas fermentation microbial communities from Germany - Plant 4 DNA1... | reverse complement strand
ATCGGGTAGGAGGCTACTCATTATTTGAGTAGCCGACCTCCCACACCACCGTACGTACCGTTCGGTATACGGCGGTTCCAAAGTATACACTTATTTAGCAGAGTAACATTCCATCAAACTTAGGTATCCGGCACGTTTGAGCCGCTCATTGGATAAGGCGATTAACAGAATAGGGCTATGGGCAGTACGCCAGTAGCCTTTTCTTGTGTTCGCCCACATCCACGCTTGTTCTTCTTTGATTCCCAAGCGCTTGAGGTTCTCAAAGCGTGTGCGGAATCTTTTCCATCGTTTCCATGTCACCATCCGTATGCGGCTTCTAATCCATTCGTCCAGTTTATGGAGCAAATTCTTGGCGTCTGCCAGCTTGAAGTAATTTACCCACCCTCTAATCACTTGGTTCAGTCGGGCTTTCCGTGTTAAGATTCCCATCCCATTACTGCGTCCTGTGGCCTCTCGGATTTTGTCCTTGAATTTCTGCACGCTCTTGGGGTGTATCCTAAGCCTTCCCTCCCCTTTGTGAGTGTAGAAGCCGTACCCCAGGTATTTGACCTCTTTGAAGTACGCTACCTGTGTCTTCTCCCGGTTCACCTTGAGAAATAGCTTCCCTTCGATGTAGGGGAGTATGTTGTTTAATGTGCGTATTGCTGCTTTCCTGCTTTTGCAGAAAATTAGCATATCGTCCGCATAGCGTACAAAGCGGTGCCCTCGTCTCTCCAATTCATGGTCACACTCATTCAGCATGATGTTCCCAAGTAGGGGGCTCAGTGGACCACCTTGCGGCACTCCCTCGGGGCTGTCTTCAAACATTCCTCCTACCATGACTCCCGCTCGCAGGAATTTATGGATTAATGAGATAACTCGTCCGTCTTTTATCGTTTCCGATAGTGTCTGGATGAGCTTGCTCTGGTTCACCGTGTCAAAGTATTTTTCCAGATCCATATCGACTACCCATCTGTAGCCCTCGGTGATATTGGCCTGGCATCTTTTGAGTGCATCATGGGCACTCCTTTTCGGTCGGAATCCATAGCTGTTGTTTGAAAACTGCTTCTCGAAGATGGGGCTCAATACTTGGCAGATGGCTTGTTGGATTAGTCTGTCTACAACGGTTGGTATTCCTAGTTTTCTGGTCTTCCCGTTCTCTTTGGGTATTTCTACCCGGCGCACGGGCTTAGGACGATATTTACCGTCCCGGAGGGATTGCACCAGTTCATCCTTGTGTTCTCTCAGGTAGGGCAGAAGTTCATCCACCTGCATTCCGTCGATTCCACCCGCCCCTTTGTTTCTCTTTACCTGTTTGTAGGCGCGGTTCAGATTGTCTCTGCTCAGGATTTGCTCTAACAATCCTTCCCCCTGCTGGTCTGTGTCGGTGCTGTCGGTTTCAGTCATCTTTGGTGGCTCGCACGCTTCTGCATACTCTCTCTGTTCCGCAGATACCATTTGCAGATAGCCTTCTTCAAGAAGTTGTCTGTGTTTTGAATCGCCACTTCCAGTGACTTTCATTGACCTGCACCCCTTTGGTTCGGTCCTTCCCTTTGTCTCTAGAAAACTCTGGTACTATGACCTCTGCTGACTTCTCACGACAAATCTTGTTTCAACCGGGCATCTTACTCCGTTTCCACCCGTCCGTGAGACCTCCCCGGGTAAGAGCGCAGTCTTTCCTTCCATCTATCTGCCACATTTACACCGTAAGCTTCCGGATAGTTTTGGGCTTCAGCTTGTTTCGCAGCCTTACCCAGCTTACACATGCCTGATGTGGTTTCTGTTCGTCAGACCAGAAGTTTGCCTCCGGCTTCCTTCAGATTCCTCGTCACCGAGGACACCCTTGCCCTTGGCTATGTGCTTGGCACTATCAACCCGCACTAGGGACTTTCACCCATTAGACTGCGCCCATGCCGGGCGCACCATAAAAAAACCCGGGAATAATTCCCGGGCTGATTATGCATGGTTGGGCCTTAAAGGCATCAAAGCTGATTATAAAGCCTGGCCTGGGCAACCACAAATTTGACAATTTCCTGAACCATGCGCCTTTCGGAAAATGTCAGGGCAGATTTGTTCTCCTGGGCTCGGTTGACCACTTTCATGAACCGTTGGGTGCATTTGATTTCATGCCGTATCTTGTCTATGGTTTCCTGTTCTTCGACCGTATAATAAAGCCTGTTGAGATGATCCAAAACCCGCTGCTCGCGGTTAGTCAGGGCGATAACCGCCGCCTGTTCCAAAAGCTCATGCTTGCTCAGGTCATAACTGAGGAAATTATATATCAAAGCCAGACGCTTGCGTTCTTCGCGCGCAAGCAATATCTCGGTGCTGATCTCTTTTTTGCGGCTTTCCAGTTGCATAACCTGTTCCAAAATATTATTGTATAGGCTGACTACCAATTGAGACGTTGTGGTCACCTCCCTTTTATTAGATTATATTTTTAGTAATAGTTCTATGTTCCTTGCGGTATTCCTCCTATTATAGTGAATATTCTGCTCGTGAGAAATCGACAATTAAACCGATTCTCCCGCATAGATCACAGGATTGCGAGGTTTTGCATATGCCTTTTGACGGGTTCACCATTGCAGCGATCACCGCTGAGTTAGATCGGGAATTGGCCGGGGCCCGCATTGATAAAATCCACCACCCGGAAAAAGAAGAACTTATCCTGTCCATACGCATGCCGCAGGGCAAGACCCACAGGCTGCTGCTGTCGGCCAATGCGCGCTGGGCGCGCATGCATCTGACTGCCAGCCGCAAAGCCAATCCCCCTCGCCCCAGTGCGTTCTGCATGCTTTTGCGCAAACACCTAGAGGGCGGCAAGATCAAGGCCATCAAACAGTGGGGCTTTGAACGCCTGGTGACCATCGATATCGAGGCCTTAGACGATTTTCGCGAATGGACCGTGCGCCGCCTGATCTGTGAGTTTATGGGCCGGCACTCCAATATTATATTGATCAATCCTGAAAGCGGAGTCATTATCGATGCCATCAAAAAATACGGCAGCGATGTCAGCTCGTATCGCGAGGTATTGCCCGGCAAGGCCTATATAGCCCCTCCCAGCCAGAACAAGCTCAATCCTTTGGAGACCGACTACGAAGCCTTTTGCAGCGGGGTGTGGGCGCAGGATGATACTGCTGTCTCTGAAGCCTTGTTCAGCCTGTTTTCCGGGATCAGCCCCTTTACGGCCCGCCAGATCTGCCTGATGACAGGCATTGAGCCTGAGCTTCCTGCAGCCCAATGCGGGGAATATGAGCTGGGCAAGCTCTACCAGCAGGTGGATGAATTGCTGCAGGCCGTGCAGGGCAGGACTGCGCAGGCAACTATATGGTACCGCGATGGCCATCCGGTCGAATTCGCCGCTTATCCCATAAGTGCCGGCCCGACCCGGGGGTTTGCTTCTATCAATGCCGCCTGCGATGAGTATTATACCGTCAAATTGGATGCTTTGAGGCTGGAGTCGTGGAAAACCAACTTGTCGCGCCACATCAAGGCTATTCTGGATAAGGCTTACAAGAAGCGCTATTATCAGGAGAGCGACCTGATCACGGCTCGCAATCAGGAGCAATACCGCATCTGGGGGGAGCTTTTAACCACTTATGCTCATCAACTGGATAAAGGCATGACTGAGGCTGAAGTGGAGGATTATACCAGCGGCCAAATGATGGTGATTCCTTTGGATCCCCGCTTTACCCCGATTCAGAACGCGCAGCGCTATTTCAAGCTGTACAACAAGAGCCGCAAGACTATTGCCCACCTGGAAGGCCTTATCGCTGCCAATCAGCTGGACATAGACTATCTGGAATCAGTCTTGTTGTCCATTCAAGAGGCCGAGAGCGTAGAGGAAATGGAAGAGATCAGCGAGGAACTCAATCGCGATAAAAACCGGGCCAAAGGGCAAAAATCAGACCGGCCCTGCACCGTGCCCCGCCGCTATATCTCCAGCGATGGCCTGGAAATCCTGGTAGGCCGCAACAACCGCCAGAATGACCATTTGACTTTAAGGCTATCCGCTCCTCACGATTTGTGGCTGCACACCAAGAACATACCCGGTTCACATGTGATCGTGCGTCTGCCCAAAAAAATCAAATCCATACAGGAGGTGCCTGATGCTACCCTGGAGGAAGCCGCGCTTTTGGCAGCCTATTTCAGCAAAGCCCGGCAATCGGAGAAGGTTGAGGTCGATTATACCTTTCGTTCCCAGGTGCGCAAGCCCGGCGGCGCCAAACCGGGGATGGTCATCTATGACAACTACTGGACAATAGTCGTCAATCCTCAGGAAAACCGCGTGAATGGGCTGCTGCAGTCCGAGGTCAAGACCCCTCCTGCATAGGCCGGCGGTGGCACCGGCAGGGCTCTATGGTGCCGGGTTTCCTGCCGGATCATGCATTAAGTGTTCATTCGACAGTGAGCGAGCCGTCCTCATTGCTGGTAACCTTATTGCCGGGTTCAAGGATATAGATCTTCTTGTTGACCTCATCGACGGCCACATCGCGGTTGATCAGGGTGGTAACCTCCTCAGCGGTGACCAGGGTGCGAATGTGCACCCCGTTGTCATACAGCTGCAAAGTCAGCTGCCCGTAGTCCTTTTTTATTACCTCGGTCTGGCTGCGCTGGTAGGGCTTCATGAAAACATATTGATAGCCGCCTTCTTTAAACGGCATCTCTTTTCCGTTTAGGTATACTCTCATTTGAACCCACCTTTCCAGGCGTGCTTTAGGTCCGGCTACCGGGTTTCACCAGGGGCAGTTTTCCCTCCCGGCACAAGGGGCAGGCCTCGGCCTCCCAGGAGTTTATATCCAGGGATAACACCGCAGCTTGTTTTACGCCGAAATCGACGGCACCATTGCTGCGATCTACCAAAACCCCGACTCCTGCCACCTGTCCCCCTAGCTGTTCGACAACCTCCATTACCTCTTTGACCGATCCCCCGGTAGTCACCACATCTTCCACCACCAGCACGCGCTGGCCTGGTTCGATGCTGAAACCGCGCCTAAGGGCCATCTGACCGTTTTCCCTTTCGGTAAACATGCCGGTTACCCCTAATTGCCGGGCTACCTCATATGCAACCACAATGCCGCCCATCGCCGGTCCAATTACCACTTCCACTCCATCATCTTTGAAGACCTCGGCCAGATGGCGGGCCAGTTCTTCGGTAAAGGCCGGGTATTTCAAGACCTGGGCGCACTGCATGTACTGATTGCTGTGCCTTCCCGAAGTAAGCCGGAAATGGCCTTCCAGCAATGCTCCCGCCTGGGTAAAAATCTGTAAGGCCTGTTCTTTTGCTAGCATTTTGCCGCCTCCAATTCCTCGATAATCTTCTGAGCCGCTGCTACCCTGTCAGAGGCTGCAGTAATAGGCCGTCCGATCACTATATAATCAGCCCCCAGTTCAACCGCCTGTGCCGGTGTGGTGATGCGCTTTTGGTCATGGGCTTCGGACCAGGCCGGTCTAATCCCGGGGCTGACAATCTTGAAATCCGCCCCGCAAGCACGGCGAATGGCGGCAATCTCATGAGGTGAACAGACCACCCCGGCAATTCCGCATTCCTTGGCAGCCAGGGCCCAATTGACCACCACTTCCTCAACGCTCAAGCCCGAGATCAGCATATCCTTTTCCAGCTCCGGCTGGGAAATGCTGGTCAGAACGGTAACCGCCAGGGTTATCGGCACTGCCACCCCCAAACGCTCCGCTTCCAGCCTTACCTCCCGGCTTAAGGCGGTCATCATGGCCCGTCCCCCGGCGGCGTGAACATTGAACATGGCGCAGTTCAGCCTGGTCAAAACCCGACCGGCGGAGGCTACGGTGTTGGGTATGTCATGGAATTTCAAATCCACAAAGACCCGACCCCCGCAGTCGTTTATTGCCGATACAATGGCCGGTCCGGTGCTGTTGAAAAGCTCCATACCAACTTTAAACATCCCTACATACGGGGCCAGCTCTTTGACCAGGCTCAGGGCCTGCTGCCTGCTGTCTACATCCAGGGCTAAAATAATACGCTCTTTGGCCTGCAATCTGCTACCTCCTCCAGTATTTATTCAAAACTAAAGAATGTGCTGCGGCATTTAAAACACCGCCTGCACCAAATCATGAATCGTTGCAAACTTATTAACCTGTCTAAAAACCACTGAGGCTGCCAGGCATTCTCACCCGCTCCGGAGCAAACCCTTCACAGCCTACACCTGATGAGCTGCTCCTACCAGTTCGTCCAGGTTGTTTAAGCCTTCTTCCAGCAAATAGCCTTTGATGCCTTCAACAATCTCCAGGGGCAGCAAAGGATTGACAAACAACCCGGTGCCCACCGAGACCGCCTTGGCCCCGACCATAAAGAATTCCAGGGCATCTTCAGTACTTATGATCCCGCCGCCGCCCAGGATGGGCAGGGCAACTTCCCGGTACACCTGGTAGATCATCCGCAAGGCCACCGGTTTGATGGCCGGTCCGGACAGACCGCCGAACACATTGCCCAAAACCGGTCTGCGCTTCTTCACATCCACTGCCATCCCTAAAAGGGTGTTGATCATGGACAGGGCATCAGCACCGCCGCGTTCAGCAGCCCTGGCTATGGCCACAATATCGGTGACATTGGGTGACAGCTTGGGGATCACAGGCAGGCTGGTCTGGGTTTTTACCGCCCTGACCACCTCTTCCACCATCAAGGGGTCGGTGCCAAACTGCAGGCCGCCCTGTTTGACATTGGGACAGGATATATTCAGCTCAATAGCCGCCACCCCCGCTTGTTGGCCTATGATAGCGGCGGTTCGTGCATAGTCTTCCACGGTGTTGCCGGCAATATTGACCACTACCGTTACCCCGCTTTGCCTCAGCCGGGGCAGGTGCTCGGCTACAAAGGCCTCAACTCCCGGGTTTTCCAGCCCGATAGCATTGAGCATGCCGGCCGGGGTCTCACATATACGCGGCGGCGGATTGCCCTCCCGCTTCTCCAGGGTGGTTCCTTTCACAATCACCGCACCGATCGACTCGGGACTGACATAATCCTGGTATTCGAAGCCATAGCCGAAGGTTCCCGAGGCCATCGCTACCGGGTTTTTCATCACCAGCCCTCCCAGGTTGACCGACAAATCCGGGGATTGACCGGCTGCGGACCTATCCTTCTTCAAATGCGGCCCTCCTTACACAATATAATTAACGCAAATTTAACAATGGCTTAATCACAGCGCAAAAAATTTATTATACAATGAAATTACGGTGTTGGCAAAAACTATATGTCCCCTTTTGGTCCTCAGCTATTAATGGCCGGTAATCCGGTCATTAATACTGCTACAGCAAATCCATGTCAAATACCGGGCCGTCTTTGCAGACTTTTACATACTCATTATCCTGCGGGTTCAATTTGCGGGCACAGCCCAAACAGGCCCCTACACCGCAGGCCATGGCTTCTTCCAGCGATACTTCCCCTTTGACATGGTTGCGGCGGGCAAATGCGGTCACCGCCTCCATCATTTTTTCCGGCCCACAGCAGTATATCCTGTCCGCTTTGGCTAAGTGCGGCTCATTTTGTAGCAGGCCGACCACGGTCCCTTTATATCCCAGGCTGCCATCCATAGTAGCCGGCCAGGCTTCAACCCCCAGCTCATTGAATTTGCGGGCAAACACAGCCGCCTCCTGGGCGGAAGCGGCGCCATAGGCAGCCTTTATATAATGTCCCTGCTCCTGCAGAACCCGGGCCAGGTAGATCAAGGGGGCTGTACCTACCCCTCCCCCTACCAGCAGGGCCTTTTGCCTGCCTGCAAGGAGGGTGAACCCTCTGCCCAAAGGCCCCATTATATCCACTTGCTCTCTGCTTTTCACCTGGCTCAGCAAGGCCGTGCCCCGGCCCACCACTTTATAAAGCAGGGTGATGCTGCCCAGCTGGTGGTTGACATCGTAAAGGCTTAAAGGCCTTCGCAAAAGAGGGTCATATGTCGAAGCGGGGCGTACATGAACAAATTGCCCCGGTTGTGCCTGGCGAGCTATTTTGGGCGCAATAATCTCCATCTCATACAACAGCTCCCCCACTGGTTGATTGGTCGTAACTAATCCCTTTTCCAAAGCAGGCATATTTTTACCTCCGAGTGTAATCATAGCATCTAATTGTTATTGGCGGAATTCGGCCACATATTCCTGCAGGGATTGTACCTCCTGAGGCTTGGCCCCTTCATTGCCTTTCAATACTTCCAGAACCACTTTCAATGTGTCCAGAGAGGTTAAACAGGGCACGTTCAGCTCCACCGCCGCCCGGCGGATATGAAATCCGTCACTGAACGGCCTGCGTCCCTGAGTCAGGGTATTCACTACCACATCCACCTGGCCTTGCCGAATCAGATCGACGATGTTGGGCGAACCCTCCTTGAGCTTCTTCACCACCTGCACGTTTACCCCGTATTGCTCCAGGGCTTTGGCCGTGCCCTCGGTAGCGAAGATCTTGAAGCCCAGGCGGGCAAACTCGGCAATAAGCGGCACCGCTTCGCTTTTATCCTTATCTGATATAGTGGCCACCATATTGCCCGGCCCTTCGACCTCCACCCCGGCGGCCTGCAGGCCTTTGTAGATGGCGCTGTTCAGGTTATGGGAAACGCCCAGCACCTCCCCGGTGGATTTCATCTCCGGGCCCAGGTTGATATCTACTTGATGAAGCTTGTTAAATGAAAACACCGGCACTTTTACCGCATAGAAAGCCGGGGTTTTAAACAGCCCGCCGGAGTAGCCCAGCTCAGCCAGGCTTTGCCCCAGCATGATCTTGGTGGCCAATTTGACCAGCGGAATACCGGTGATTTTGCTGATAAAGGGCACCGTGCGGCTGGAACGCGGGTTAACCTCGAGAACATAAAGCTCATCTTCATATTCAACGAATTGTATGTTGATGAGGCCTTTTACCTTCAATTCCAGGGCCAGGCGAACCGTGTAGTCCACCACCTTGGCATGAATGCGTTCACTCAGGTCGTGAGCCGGAAAAACCGCCATGCTGTCGCCGGAATGCACCCCGGCCCGCTCTATGTGCTGCATAATGCCGGGGATCAACACCTCCCGGCCGTCACAGATGGCATCCACCTCGATCTCCTTGCCCAGCAAATACTTGTCGACCAGCACGGGGTGTTCGGGACTAGCCTTGACCGCAGTCTGCATGTATTCCAGCAGTTCCTCTTCACTGTATACGATCTCCATGGCCCTGCCCCCAAGAACATAGGAAGGCCTGACCAGTACCGGGTAGCCGATATCAGCCGCTACCGCTGCGGCCTCATCGGGGTGAAATACGGTCCTGCCCGGCGGGCGGGGGATGCCCAATTGCTCTACCATGGCATCGAAGCGCTTGCGGTCCTCTGCCCGGTCGATGCTCTCCATGCTGGTTCCCAGGATTTTTACCCCGGCCCTGTACAGAGGCCCGGCCAGATTTATAGCCGTCTGCCCCCCGAATTGAACGATCACCCCTTCAGGGCGCTCTTCTTCGATAATGTTCATTACATCTTCATAGACCAGGGGCTCAAAATACAGCCTGTCTGAGGTGTCGAAGTCAGTGCTGACTGTCTCCGGGTTGTTATTGACTATGATAGCCTTTATCCCGGCCTCTTTTAAGGCCCAAACACAGTGCACCGAGCAATAGTCGAACTCTACCCCCTGACCTATGCGAATCGGCCCCGAACCGATAACCAGGACCTTGCGTTCCCCTTCCTGGTGCAGGGCTTCGTTCTCCTCCTCATAGCAGGAGTAGAAATAAGGGGTTTCGGCATCAAACTCGGCCGCACAGGTGTCCACCTGTTTGTAAGTAGGGATTATGCCGTATGATTTGCGCAGCTCGCGCACCTCATCCTCGCTCATCCCTTTCAAATAGGCGATTTCACTGTCTGAGACCCCGATTTTCTTGGCCGCGTAGAGTAAATCCAGGCTCAACGGGTCCTTTTCCAGGCGCCGGGAGATGTCGGTGATATTCTTGAATTTCTTGAGAAAGTACCTGTCGATAGCGGTGAAACCATGCAGCTCATCTATAGAAGCCCCGCGCATGAAGGCCTCAGCGATTATGAAAATGCGCTCATCGTCGGCCTGGCTGAGGCGGGTTTTAAGGGCTGTATCGCTCAGTGCGGCCAGTTCCGGCAGGCGCAGCCCATTGATGCCGATCTCCAGGGAGCGGATAGACTTGAGAAAAGCGGCTTCGAAACTGCGGTCAATGGCCATTACCTCACCGGTAGCCTTCATCTGTGTTCCCAGGCGGCGGTCGCCGAAAACGAACTTGTCGAAGGGCCAGCGCGGCACTTTCAGCACCACATAGTCGATGGCCGGCTCAAAGCAGGCCGTGGTTTTTCCGGTGATGGCATTGGGTATTTCATCCAGGTTGTAGCCGATGGCAATCTTGGTAGTCACTCGGGCGATGGGATAGCCGGTGGCTTTGGAAGCCAGTGCGCTGGAACGGCTGACCCGGGGATTCACCTCGATAACAAAATACTTCTTGCTCAACGGGTCCAGGGCAAATTGTATATTACACCCCCCGGCAATCTCCAGAGCACGGATGATCTTCAAGGAGGCCGAGCGCAGCATCTGATACTCCTCATCGGTGAGGGTCTGAGCCGGGGCCACTACCATGCTGTCTCCGGTGTGAATGCCTACTGGATCGATATTCTCCATGCTGCAGATGGTGATGCAATTGTCGTTGTGGTCGCGCATCACCTCGAATTCGATCTCTTTGTATCCGGCTACGCTGCGCTCGATCAGGGCCTGGTGGATGGCGCTGCTTTTTAAGCCGCGGGTGACGATTTCAGTCAATTCTTCATCATTATATGCAGTGCCTCCGCCGGTGCCGCCCAGGGTATAGGCCGGGCGTACTATCAGCGGGTAGCCCACCCCGCTGGCAAACTGCAGGGCCTCTTCTACACTGTGGACTATATCGCTCTCCGGTACAGGCTGGCCGATTTCCTCCATGGTGGCCTTGAACATCTCCCGGTCCTCAGCCCGGTAAATCGCGCTTAGCGGCATGCCCAGTACAGGCACTCCCTTCTCCTCAAGGATGCCGGCTTTATCCAGGGCCAGGGCCATGTTCAGCCCTACCTGACCGCCCAGATTGGCTAAGATCCCGTCCGGTTTTTCCCGCTCCAGGATCCTCACCACGCTTTCAACGGTGATGGGTTCCATATAAACCCGGTCAGCTATATCGGTATCCGTCATTATGGTGGCCGGATTGCTGTTTAACAGTATTACTTCGATGCCTTCTTCTTTAATGGCCTTGCAGGCCTGCGTTCCGGCATAGTCGAACTCCGCGGCCTGCCCGATGATAATCGGGCCTGAGCCGATAACCAGGATCTTTTTCAGCTTTTTATTCAGTGGCATATATATCCTCCAGTCCGGTTATAGCTATTTTTTCAGCATACCCACAAAATCGTCCAGGAAAAACCCGGTTTCACTGTATCCCGGGAAACCCTCGGGATCGAATTGAACTGAGCAAACCGGAAGGCTTTGATGCCTGATTCCTTCGATGCTGCCGTCATTGACGCTGCGCAGGGTGACCTGGATATCCGGATTGACCAGGGAGGCTTCGTCAATACAAAAACCGTGGTTTTGCGTGGTAATGTATATGCGCCCGTTATCGAGGTCTTTCACCGGATGATTGCTGCCGCGATGCCCGTAAGGCAGGCGTTTGATTCTCAGGCCCAGGGCCAGGGCCAAAACCTGGTGGCCCAGGCCAATACCGAAAATCGGCTTTTTCCCTAAAAGAGAGCGGCAGGTTTCAACGGCATAGCCAATCGCCTGAGGATCCCCCGGCCCGTCGGATATCAGTATGCCTTTAGGGTTCAGTTCAAGTATTTCCCAGGCGGTAGTCTGAGCCGGCACTGCCACCACTTCGCAGCCCCGCTTAACCAAGAGGTCTATGTAGCCGCGCTTGGTACCCAGGTCCACCATTACCACCCGCAGTTCACCCCGGCCAAAGCACATGATGTTTTTACGGGTGACATACTGCACCAGGTCGCCTTCCAGTTCCTTTTTGGCATTTTTCGCTTTTTCTATCAGCCAGTTCCGATTCTCAATGGAATCGGTGATCATTCCTCCCATACTGCCCTCATTGCGGATCACCCGGGTTAAAGCCCGGGTATCTACCTCGGTCAAAACCGCTATTTCACTCTTGTTGAGAAAGCTGATCAAGTCGGTTTCCATTTCGTAATGGCTGGGGAAATCAGTGGCTTCACGCAGCACCAAACCGCGCAGCATGGCCCCTTTGGAAGCGTAGCTCTTCTCCACCAGACCCACGTTGCCCACCAAAGGATAGGTCATGACAACGATCTGACCGTAATAGGAGGGATCCGTAATAATATCCTGATAGCTGATCATGGCAGTGGTGAAAACCACTTCTCCTCCAGCCATCATGCAATCGTTCAACATTTTACCGGTAAACACCCTGCCGTTTTCCAGGACCAGGTAACCTTTCACTTATATTCACTCCTCTATTATGCTGCCGTCACAATACACCAGCCTGCCCCTTACAATGGTAGCCCAAGGCCAGCCGGTAAGATGCATGTTCTTAAACGGAGTGTTCTTGCCTTTGGAATAAAACTGCTGTGGATCCACGGTTTTGCTGAGATGGGGATCGATGATGGTGATATCCGCAGCCTCACCGACATTGAGGCGGCCTTTGGCCAGTCCCATGACATCAGCCGGACCGCAGGTAAACAGCCTGACCATTTCGTTTAAGGTGAGCAGGTTGCGATTGACCAGCTGATCCATGACTACCGCCACCGCGGTTTCCAAACCGGAAATGCCCACTGCCGCCAGGTTGTATTCGCAATCCTTGCTTTCCAGGTGATGAGGAGCATGGTCGGTGGCGATACAATCTATGGTTCCGTCCAGCAGAGCGGCTCTTAAGGCCTCGATATGTTCCTGTGAGCGCAAGGGGGGCATCACCTTGGTATCAGCATCATAAGTCCCTACTATCTCATCACTTAAGGTGAGGTGATGCGGGGTTACCTCACAGGTGACATTCAAGCCTTCCGCTTTAGCCTGGCGGATCAAGTCCATAGTCCCGAGGGTAGAAGCATGACAGATGTGCAATCTGCCTCCGGTGAGGCGAGCCAGGATTATATCCCGGGCTACCATCACTTCTTCGGCTGCTGCCGGTATGCCTTTTAATCCATAATAGGTGGAGTAAAAGCCTTCATGCATCTGCCCCTGGGCAGAGAGGCTGAGATCCTCGCAATGGGACAACACCGGCACCCCAAACATCCTGGTATACTCCAGGGCATGGCGCATAACGTCGGCTTTGCTGACCGGTTTGCCATCATCCGAAAGAGCCACACAGCCGGCTGCGATCAAATCCGCATATTCGCTTAATTCCTCTCCGGCCTGCTGCTTGGTAATGCTGCCGATGGGCAGGACGTTTACTACCCCGGTGCGCTTGGCTCGCTCTCTGACAAAGCGTGCTACCGCCATATTGTCGATTACCGGGTTGGTGTTGGGCATACAGCACACGGTGGTGAACCCTCCGGCTGCTGCAGCCCGTGTGCCTGAGGCCAGGTCTTCTTTGTATTCGAATCCGGGTTCGCGCAGATGAGCATGAATATCTATAAAACCAGGACACACGATTTTCCCTGCAGCATCAAGGATTTCTGCATTCCTTGCCTTGAGGTTGCGGCCTATTTTGGATATTTTTCCGTCTTCCACCAGAATATCCAGCATATCGTCACGATTGTTGGCAGGATCGATCACCTGCCCGCCTTTAACCAGCAATTTCATCCTTTGCCCCTCCCATCATCAGGTATAAGATCGCCATTCTCACTGCCACCCCATTGGTCACCTGCTCATTGATCAAGGCCTGCGTACTGTCGGCCAGGGTGCTGGAAATCTCCACGCCCCGGTTCATAGGACCGGGGTGCAGAATCAAGACATCCTCTTTGGCCCCTGTGAGGCGCTCCGGGCTGAGCATGTAAAGGTCGGCATATTCATCCAGAGAGGGGAATAAGGCGGCATGCTGCCGTTCCCGCTGTATGCGCAGTATGTTTATCACATCGGCTCCTTTCACTGCCTGTTCAAGGCTGTAATAACTTTTCACCCCTAGCTTCTCCACTTCCGGAGGTATCAATGTAGCAGGCCCCACCACGCGAATCTCGCATCCATATTTGGTAAGTCCGTAGATATTGGAGCGGGCCACCCTGCTGTGCAGTATGTCGCCTACTATGGTAACGGTCAGGTTTTCCAGTGTGCCTTTGTGCTCTTTGATGGTGAACATATCCAGCAAGGCCTGAGTCGGGTGTTCATTCTGCCCATCACCGGCATTGATCACCCGCATTTTGGTATTGCGAGCTACATAGTGCGGGGCGCCGCTCATTGAGTGGCGCATCACTATGAGGTCGAAGCCCATCACCTCAATGGTCTTGATGGTATCGCGCAGGCTCTCCCCTTTCTGCACACTGCTGGTGCTCACGGCCAGATTGACAGTATCTGCGCTCAGGTATTTCCCGGCAATCTCAAACGAGGTACGGGTACGGGTGCTGTTCTCATAAAAAACCGTTACCATGGCTTTCCCCCTGAGGGTAGGGACCTTTTTGATGTCGCGTTTGATTACATCTTTCATCGGCGCGGCAGTATGCAAAATCTGATCTATTTCCGCCTTGCTCAGATCCTTGATACCAAGCAAGTCTTTCCTCCGGTCCAGTTTCACCTATATGCCTCCTTTTATCCAGCTGTACCTGCAATAACCAGACAAATCAATCCGGTCGGTTGTGATTTTCATGAATACTCCACAGCCTGTTGCCATAAAACCTAAATAACCGCTCTTACTTTTTCTCAGCCTCCCCGCCAGATTATCGCCATTTACTGCTGTCTGTATCTTGACCTTTGATCGCTTGAGTGTTTTGCCAGGCATTAAAAAGCCTTCCTTGTCTGACCTACAAGGAAGGCATCGCTTGGGCTGATGGTGGTTTCCCTTGCCGGTCTCTCGGGACCAGTTTAAAGGGATTTTATTTATGTTGGTGTAACCGGCTCCTGTATTACTACTTTGTCTATTCCGTCAATCTCCTCAACCAGGACAGATACGATTTCTTGTGTGGAGGTGGGAACGTTCTTGCCTACATAATCCGCTTTGATGGGCAGTTCCCGGTGGCCTCGGTCCACCAAAACGGCTAATTGGATACGCCGCGGCCTGCCCAGGTCAATCAAGGCATCCATAGCGGCTCTTACCGTGCGCCCGGTGTATAAAACATCATCTACCAGGATGATGGTCTTGCCGTTGACATCAAAGTCCACCTCGGTACGATGCACCATAGGTTGGGTGGAAAGAGTGGTCAGGTCATCGCGGTAGAGGGTGATGTCCAAAATACCTACTGGCACGTTGACATTCTCTATCTCACCGATGCGCTCAGCCAGTCTTTGTGCCAGCGGCCCGCCGCGTCGACGGATGCCTACTACGGCCAGGTTTTCAACCCCCTTATTCTTCTCTACGATCTCATGGGCGATACGAGTTAAGGCCCGTTTCAATCCCATCGCATCCATGATCACGGTTTTATCTCGCAGCTCCAATATATCCCTCCTCATCCTCCACCAAATGAAAAGCCTGCCAGAACCGCAAGACTCAAGGCAGGCGTTATTGAACCGGTTTACATCCTTGCTAGCCTCACGGGGCCAACTTAAAGGCTCTGTTGCAATTGTAATCAAACCAGTATTTGGTGTCAAATCTTTTCTCAGAAACGATAGCGTCAAGATACCTTGGGTTTAAAAAGATAAGAAAATCCCCTTTAAT
>ERZ773359.4114-NODE-4114-length-15691-cov-44.929074_pt1 | contig 15691 bp, 13 predicted proteins | sample MGYA00374955_ERZ773359 | MGnify/ENA primary metagenome ERZ773359 (study PRJEB29098, sample SAMN04486028) | biogas fermenter metagenome | study: EMG produced TPA metagenomics assembly of the Biogas fermentation microbial communities from Germany - Plant 4 DNA1... | reverse complement strand
TTCACCAAACTTCTACCTACTAGGCGCTATGAACTTCCCATATCCCGGCTTACCGACTATCTGCTGGTCTTTCATGACCACTTCTCCACGGACAATCGTCATGACCGGCAGGCCGTGCAGCTCCCAACCGTCGAACGGAGACCATTTGCATTTAGCCTGGATTTCGGACCCTATTACAGTCTTCTTCTTGTCCATATCAACAATGGCAAAGTCTGCGTCTGATCCAACCCGGATGGCGCCCTTGCGTGGATAGAATCCAAACACCTTAGCCGGGTTTTCACAGCACAGTTCTATGACTCTCTCAAGTTTAATCAATCCGTTATTGACATCACGAAGAAGGAGGGGGAAATAATGCTCTATGCAAGGCGCTCCACCATGTGCCTTCCACATGTCTGTCCATCCGATTTCCTTTTCTTCACTGGTGTGGGGAGAATGGTCTGTAGCCATCACTATGGTAAAGTCTGATTCCCGCCATGCACCGCGAAGAGCTTCCGCATCTTTTGGAGGTGTCCATGACCCTAACGCGTAAGGGCCGATCTTCTCAACATCTTCCCATGTTAGGAAAACATGCATCGGATTCATTTCAGAGGTAACTTTCAAGCCTTTCGCCACCGCTTGGCTAAGCATTGACACTGAACTTGCGGTATTTGTGTGGAGGACATGGAGATGGGCACCGGTGGCTCGTGCAAGGATTATCAGTGTCGCAATTGCAATGTCGTAGTTCATTGACTCGCCGAACCTGAGAGCCTGAGCATACGCTTTTGGATCTGTTAACCCCTTGTCCCAGAAGTACTTCTTCTCAACATGGGACATTAGATCCTGGGTGTGAGGGTGCACACCGCAAATAGCTCCATGTTCGGCACAAGCAGCAAGGATATCATGAAGATGGCCTAAATCTGTAATTCCTAATTCAGGCATGTGGGGATAGTCTCTCTTTGTATCCTTCCACATGAAGACTTTAATCCCAAGTGCGCCCTCATCCAGAAGATCTCTGATCTCAGCCAGATTGGCAGGAGGGCCTGCCCAGTGGCAGTAGTCTACATAGGCTTTCTTGGCAGCGAGTTCTCGGTGCTCAACAAATCTTTCCACTGAGTTGATTGTCGGCCTGACATTAGGCATATCTACCGCAAAGGTTACCCCGCCCATGGCCGCACCACGTGTTCCTGTTTCAAAGTCTTCCTTGTGGGTGAATCCAGGTTCCCTGAAGTGAGCGTGGGTATCAATCACACCGGGGAGAACGAGCAACCCATCGACATCAATCTCTTCCTTTGCCTCTGCCGGATAGCCTCGACGCAACAACGCAGAAATCTTCCCGTCTTGAACAGCCACGTCGCAGTCTGTAAAATGGCCGCCTGTATAGACTCTGCCATTTCGAATAATGAGGTCGAAGACTGACATGTATCGATCACCTCTCCTTTTGTTAGTGAGCCAACCGGTGGAAATCTCTGTTCCGGTTTAGCTGCGTCTACAATTTGTTATTGCAAGATGTATGCCAGCCTTCAGATGAGACCCGTTTCAAGACATTGAACCAGCTTAGGCTCAATTTGAGTTCAAGAACGAAAAGATCTCATCCCACAATCGGTACTGCAAAATGACAGTTCATTATCAGCAAGACTCTTTTTCTAATTTCTTCAATCTTCGGAGAAGGGTCGAGTAGCTAATACCAAGCAGCTGAGCAGCTTTCGTCTTGTTACCTCCCGTTGCCTTCAGCGCACGCTGGATTGCATCTATCTCAATGTTTCTTAATGATACAGAGGCAGGTGCGGGCATATCGATGTTCAAGCATGCACCGACAGCTTGTCTTACCTTTTCAGATGTAATACCCTTCCCAGGCTCAGACAAGACCGAAAGCCTGTATACTACATTCCGTAGCTCTCTTACATTCCCAGGCCATGAATGGTCACACAGGCATTGGAGCGCATCCTCTGTCAGCTGTCCTAGGCGCCGACCGGATTTCGATGCCAATTCTTCAGCAAAGTGTCGGAACAGGATAGGAATATCTTCTTTCCTTTCGCGAAGCGGTGGGAGGCAAAAACTGAGGACATTCAACCTATAGTAGAGATCCGCCCGAAAAGACCCTGAAGACACCTTGGCGTCAAGATTCTTATTGGTAGCGGCAATAACTCGAACATCCACCGGTATGACTTTATCATCACCCAATCTAGTGACTTCATGTTCCTGCAGCACACGTAAAAGCCGCGACTGTACTGAACCGGGCATTTCTGCTACTTCGTCAAGAAATATCGTACCTTTGTGAGCTATTTCAAACAAACCCGGTTTGCCACCGGGTCTGGCGCCGGTAAAAGCGCCTTCTCTGTATCCGAACAGCTCGCTTTCAAGGAGGCTCTCAGGTATAGCCGCACAGTTGATGGCGACAAAAGGCCCATTCTTTCTCGGGCTGCCGTTATGTATGCTCTGGGCAAAAAGCTCCTTCCCTGTTCCGGTCTCTCCAATGATTAGGACCGGTTCGTCAATATGACATAGTTGAGTTGCCAATTTGATAACTTCATTGATCTCCCGACTTTTTCCAATAATACTGGAAAACGTGGCCTTAGCCACAAGACCACGCGACCACAATGCTGCTCTTGCTTTTTGCTCAATGCTCTGGATCTGTGAGAACTCAGCAAAAGTGATTACCCCACCGACATTTTCGCCGTTTGTCAAAACCGGCACCCGGTTAACCACGACTTTTTTACCCTTTAGCACCTTAAGCAAGCCGGTTTCACAAGTGTTAGATTGGCGCACTTTCTCCGGATCCAGCTCAGGAATGATGAGTTCAGCAGAAGCGCCAAGTGCGTCACCTGCCTTAACCCCGGTAAGATTCTGAGCTGCCAGGTTAAACACGGTAATCTGCCCTTCCTTATCTATGGCAACTACACCGTCACTAATCGAGTCAATAATAGTGCGCATTTCCTCAGTTTTTATGCGCTCCCGCCTTTTTAGCGGAATAAGCCTCAATGCTTCGTTTATCGCGTCAGTCAGTACTTCTTCACCTATTTGAATCTGAATGCCGTTTAGCCCAGCCGCACGTGCAGCACTTGTGATGGTCACTCCACCGACAATAGTATCTGCCTCTTGGCGCTGGGCCTCAAGCAGTGCATGCTCAATCTCAGGAGGATCCAAAGTACGGAGTATTGTCGTTCCCAGAAGGCGAACCCCCATGTAACTTGCGATTTCGACAGCCATGTTCACTGCCTGTTCGCTGGTGGCTACCCAAATGCGGTTGGATAGCTTAGATGCATAACTCAAGGATCGGGCTATATCAATAGCACTCATCTTTGTCAGTACAAGAGGAATGGGGATTAGCTTAGACATCTCTTCGTAAGCATATCCCCATCGACTGATAAGAACCTCGGCTCCGTTCTCCACTGCCTTACATGCCGTCTCGACTTTTTCTGAGCCTTGTGTCACATATATATCCATTTCGACTCCCATTCTACGGGAAACACGCTTAGCAGTTTCAGCGCTTCCAGCATCAGGAGCCATAAACACAATAAGTTCGCACATCGAGGTTACCCCCCAGTCCTCTCCGTCTTAGTTTCATCACATGTCTATAAGCTTTGACACTCGACTGATGTTCCCTAAAGCCGGCCGGTAAAGGTATGCCATCCGCCGGCTTTTCCAGTAACGCTTTACGGTAAGACTGTTTCAAATTATGGCAAACAATACTTTCAGACTGCTAAGCGGAATAAAAGCCCTTGCAAAAGCTTAGGAGGAAAACAGATGAAGATGTAGAGGCACAAGGAAAAGAAAAGGGTAGCGAAACAAACAGCCTAGGAACAAGTATTGGACCGTATCATAAGAGATTTCTTGGTGCTTATCATGAAAGATTTTTTGGTACTTATCATGAGATATTTCTTAGTACTTCCGCTGCATGCTTCGCTACCACATGTTCTTCATTAGTATGGATAACCAATGCACGGACCCTTGAGCTGTCCGGCGATATGCATCCCTCTCCATCGACTTGACGGTTCTTCTGAGGATCAATCATGATCCCAAGGTAATCCAGATGCTCCCCAATTCTCTCACGGATTTCCGGATTGTGTTCCCCTATGCCACCTGTAAACACAAGGCAATCGATGCCGTTCATTGCTGCGACAAAAGCTCCGATGTACTTCTTTACCTGGTAGCAGAACACCTGTACAGCCAGGTCTGCTTTTTGATTGCCATCTCTTGCCGCATTAAGGATATCGCGCATGTCACCGCTTACACCGGAAATCCCCAGGAGCCCACCTTCTTTAATCAGCCTTAGAGCAAGGTCATCCGCTGATATTCCCTCTTGCTTCATTACGTACGGGAACACCCACGGATCAAGGTCTCCCGGCCTTGTTGACATAATAGTCCCTGATTGTGGTGTCAAACCGCTGCTGATATCCACAGACCTGCCATACTCGATTGCAGCTACTGACGTGCCGCTTCCGAGATGACACGACACCAACTTAATATCCTCCTTAGCCACGCCCATGAGCTCTGATGCTCTTTGCGTAACATAGGAGTGGGAAGCCCCATGGAACCCGAATTTTCTCACATGGTATTTCGAAGCCCATTCAGAAGGAACCCCGTAAGTATATACGTACTCCGGTAGCGTAGTGTGGAATCCTGTCTCGAAATATACTACCTGAGGTATCGTGGGGTAGGCCTCCTGACATAATATGATTCCTTTCAAGCTGGGAGGGTTATGAACTTGTGCCAGAGCACTATATTCAGATATTGCCGCTATTACCTCATCTGTTACGAGTACCGCTTCTCGGAACTCCGGGCCTCCGTGGGCAATTTTATGGGCAAATGCAGATATATCTTGCACGTCTTCTATGACATTGTTTTCAATAAGCAATCTTATGGTCGATCTGATCCCATTAGCGAAATCCTTTATCCTGACAGGGGATTCGATCACCCCTTTACCGGCGATCTCACACTTTAGCGTAGACTGTTCAGTTCCTAGTCTGTCGACTAGCCCCTTCACCAAGACAGTCTCGCTTTTCATATCGATTAGTTGATACTTCATGGATGAGCCGCCACAGTTTAGGACAAGGATCTTCATCATAGTTCAATCTCTCAACTCTCTCTGCAATGATATGTGTATAACCTCTGTTACCGCTTGAATAGGAACTTCATGCTACTTAAGGAAGATGGCTCCGCCAAGGGAAGCGGTGGGAGTACACTCTCACCGCACATCCTCCCTTGACCCTCAATAGATAATATTGCGCCGCTTTTTCGCTACATGCCTTCCCAGATCTTACGGCACACAACCCTCATTTCATCAAGTGAAGGCTGTCTGGGGTTAGTAGACAAGTGCCTGGTATTGGTCATCGCGTCTTCAGCCAAGACCTCAGCGGCCTCCATCGGAAGGCCCATTTCCTTGAGAGAAGTGGCCATTCCCAGATCTCTCATTAACTCTAATGCTGCGTCTACAGAAAGCTCTGCAGCTTCACGCTGACTCAAACCGGTAGTATCCACTCCCATTGCCTTGGCAATCGCTGCATATTTTTCAACTCTCGCGGGGAGGTTGAACTCCATCACATATGGCAGGACCACAGTGTTCGCGACGCCGTGCGGAATCGAATTCTTTCCACCAAGGGCATGAGCTATGGCGTGAACCATTCCAAGCCCTGCATTTCCAATACCTATTCCCGCCAGGACACTACCGACCATCACAGCTTCGCGGGCTGCAAGGTCTGTTCCGTGGTAGCGCGCAGTCCTGATATTCTGGGAAATCAGCTCTATCGCCCTCAATGTCATCGCATCAGTGCTCTCATGAGCTCTGATCGATACAAATGCCTCTATAGCATGAACCAAAGCATCCATTCCCGCTGCGTTTGTCACAGATGGCGGGCAGCTGACAGTAGTCTCAGGGTCAAGGATTGCCACTTCAGGAATCATGTAAGGGCTTACAATACCCTTCTTGAGCCCCCCGTCTGCTAGATCCAGAAACAGTGCGCTGCCTGTGACTTCACTGCCTGAGCCTGCTGTAGTGGGTATCATGACCATCGGACAACCCCTTGACGGGATTTTGCCAACGCCTATGAAGTCCTTGACGTTTCCGTGTCCGGCTGCAGCAGCGGCCGCCTTAGCGGTGTCCATTGAACTTCCGCCACCAATACCTACCACTACATCAAATGAGCCTTTCTCAATGAACTTCCTCAGCTCATCCGCTCGCTCAAAAGACGGTTCAGGCTCTACGTCCGAATACACTTCCGCCTTTACACCGGCGTCTTCCAAAACAGCCAAGAGCTGCTTAAGAATGTCACTTTTTCCAATAGTTTTCCCGCAGACAACGAGCGCTCTCGGGTTTTCCTTCCTAGCTAGGTTCCTTACGTGCTCTCCTGCTGTTGCCAGAGAACCGTTGCCAAAAACCAGCGTTCCTACTCTTAGTGTGAAAATTCCAGCCATAATACGATAGCCTCCTCAAGGAATATAACTTCAGGAATACAAGTACAACAACGTAGGCGTCTTGGAAAGCCTTCACCGGTACCTCCTGAAGGAATTAATCCCTCAGGAGGTACCGGAAACTACAGCTAATCAGCTATAGCTCTTGATGGGGATTACTTGGACCATGCAGGCACTGGATAAATCAGCTCTGTCTGAGCTATTTCGTCGGGGTGGATTACCAGCAAAGTCTCATCTTGTATCTGGAGCACCGGAGGATTGAGTCCAACGTTCTGTCCTCTCGGGCCGAACCTTACCGGTCCATAGAATGTTACTACGTCAAGACCTGCAATAGCGTCTCTGACTGCTGCGGCATCCACTACGCCTGCCTTTTCAAGGCCATGCTGGAAGACTACACCTACTGCTGAAGATGCGGCGCAGACATAGTCCGGAATATAGCCGTATCTCTCTTCAAACTTGCGGGTGTATTCTTCAGCTGTTCCAAATACGTCATCACCCTGGTACTTAACTACGTTTGCCCACCAGCATGCTGTGGTGACTCCGTTAGCGTCAGCACCCAGTCCTTCCAGGAACTCCTTGTATACAGCACCTGCTATCATAGTAACCATCTTTGCATTGATGTCGAGCTCTTTCATCTGGCGCCTGGCAAGAATTAGGTCTTTCGCATAGCCTGTGATGAACATCCAGTCAGCATTTGTACCCTTCATAGCTATAAGCGCAGGTGAGAGGTCTGTTGCTCCGACAGGATACTTCTCGAAGTATACAACTTTGATTCCGCGCTTCTCAGCGGACTTGCTTGCCTCTGTTGCAATGGCCAGCGGGAACAGGTCGTTCCTTGACAGGATCGCGATGGTCTTCGGGGGATCCTCTTGGCTCATTGCAATGTCGCTTAGCGGCTCTGTCAGCGTAGCGTCAGGAGTGAATACGCCGAAAACGTTCTTGTAGCCCTGCTCATATACGTTCTCAGAGCTGGCTGTGGGGTTTACCATGGGCACTCCGTACTTCTCTACAACGGACGCGCACGCCTTTGCAGCACCGCTTCCGAAGGGTCCGAAGATGAACTGTACGTTATCTTCTGTTATCAGTTTTTCTACAAGACGTACTGATGTAGCAGTATCGCTCTTGTAGTCGTAGTACTTGATGTCCACCAAATACTTGGTTCCACCAACATCGATTCCACCTTGGGCATTGACTGTTTCTTTCCAGAATTCATACCCGTGCATCTGTTTTTCGCCCTCTGGTGCAAGCTCACCGGTGAGCGGTAATGCTGCGCCGAAGACAATGGTAGGTTTCTCCTGGCCAAGGGCGACATTGCTGACTAGTGGTAACAATACCAAAGCAGCTACCAGTAGACAAACTATTCTCTTGTGTGCCATTGATTAATACCCTCCTTTTATTCGTTGTGCAGCATGTTTCTGTTGACCATTTTCACAGTCAGCATTCCCGGGAATTCCAACTGCCACTGTTTTCCATATGCTATCCTTCGATTTCTCTCCGTGCGATCTCCAGCAACTCCTCTTCACTTACGAGCCCTTTCTTCTCATAAGCTAAGGACTTTACAGCTGATACAATGTTGCTTACGTGGCCATCTGTATAAGCTATACCGTGCTTGTCCAGGTAGAACCTGATTGTTGCTCCACCGCTTCCCTTACCGATTACATACTCGGTGGGTCCACGGCCAACGAGTTCCGGAACATACGGCGTCATTGCAGGCTTGACACCGAGTTGTGCAAGCTTGGTAAACACATCAGTGACAACGCCTGACTCAGCCCAGAACAGGCGCTCTCCCAGCACCGGTTTGTTTGTGGCGATGGGTACGCCGCTGGCTTCTGACACGAGCTTGGATACTTCAGCTATCTTCTCGAGTTTGACTCCGCAGCTGACTCCGAATAAGACTTCAAGAGCTACAGCAGTCTCCTCAGTAGACAAGTTCCCGGTCCTTTCACCGAGCCCGTTGATGGCTGAGTGGACTCCGTCTGCACCTGCGGCTATTGCGCTGATTGCCGCGCCTGTCGCCCATCCGAACTCATTATGGCAGTGGAACTCAAGCTTAGTGTCAGGGAACATTTCCCTGAACTCGCGGAAAACGTGGTAGACCGTAAGCGGCGTTGCGACTCCAAAGGTGTCAACGAGGACGATCCCGTCAGGGTTTGTCTCTTTTACCACGGTGGAATAGACTTTCTTAGTGAACTCAATCGGGCTTCTAAAGAAGTCCCACCCCATGAAAGTCGTGTTGAGGCCTTCGGCCTTAGCCCTTGCCACACAGCTGATTAGGCGGTCCATGAGCGCCTCTTCGCTAAGGCCATATGCATATTTGCAGAGGTACGGGTTTACCGTATGCTCGACAATGACACTTCTGACTCCGCATCTAAGCGAAGCCTCTATGTCATCAATATGCGCCCTGCAGAATGTGGCAATCTCTGCATCCAGCTTCATATTCACCAGTTTCTTTATGGATTCAGCCACTTGCTCAGAAACAACGGGCATGCCTGCCTCGATTCGTGCTACTCCAAGCTCGCTTAAAGCCTTCCCGATTTCCAGCCGTTCTTCCAAGGAAAAGATTACTCCGGGAGTCTGTTCGCCATCCCTAAGTGTGACATCGTGTATATACACGGACTCTTTGATGGGCTGGCCGTAGACAGGTATATAGTTTAACGGAGACCCCCAGATTTTCTCTTTGTCGAAGTACGGTTGAGATTCTAAGTATTCAAAGGTGTATTTTTCGTACAATACCGCTCCTCCTCACAAACCTAATATTTCACTGCAAGGCCAACTCATTACTTGTCCGGAATATAAGCTACCATCTCGATCTCGACACCTATTCCACCCCATAGCCTTGCTTCAATGGTTGAACGGGCGGGAGCATTTCCGTCTCTCTTAAAGAACTCACCGTAAGCCTCGTTATACTCGTCAAAATCCCTTATATCTGCGAGGAAAGACAGTACTTTAACGACATTATCCAGGCCACTGCCTGCTTCCTCTAATACCACTTTTAGGTTGTTAAGTACAAGCCTCGTCTGGTCTGCAATGCTGCCTCGCAGGACCTCTCCGGTTTTTGGATCGATGGGCCCACAACCTGACAAGTATAACAGATTACCTACTCGAACTGCATGGGAATAGGGACCAACAGGTTCCGGTGCACCTTTCGCATTGATGACTTCTCTTTTCATTTCTGCCATGATAGTTAGCCTCCTTTTTATTTGTTGTATCTGCTATTGGTATTTGGAGCCTTGCTACAAGCTCCTTCATCATAAGCCTAGGTAAGCTTCTCTCACATGTTCATTGGCCTGCAAGGATTCAGCAGGACCTTCAAGAACTATACGCCCATGCTCCAAGACGTATCCGCGGTCAGCTAGCTGAAGCGCAGCTCCTACATCCTGTTCCACTATCACTATAGTAGTGCCTTCTTCCCTGATGGTCGATACAGCTTCGATCAAAGTATCCACCACTATAGGAGCCAATCCCAAAGACATCTCGTCTATTAACAAGAGCCGCGGCTTTGACATAAGCGCCCTTCCCACTGCGCACATTTGCTGCTCTCCTCCGGAGAGTTTTCCGGCCAACTGGGTTCTGCGCTCCTTAAGCCGAGGGAAATAACTGTAAATCCGTTCCAGATCTCCTGCAATATCATCGTTACCCGATCTCAAGTAAGCCCCCAACAGCAAATTGTCTTCTACGGTCAAACCGAAAAACAACCGCCGCCCCTCAGGGACTTGAGCAATACCTGCTTTGACAACGTCCTTAGCCGGCATACCGGTGATATCTCTACCGCAGAAGGTCACCTTTCCGGCAACAGGCCGAACCAGTCCTGAGATTGTGCGGAGCAAGGTAGTTTTCCCGGCCCCGTTGGGCCCTATTAAGGCTACAATCTCGCCTTCCTTAATACTGACACTTGGCCCCCAAAGGACCTGCATATCTCCGTATTTCACTTCAATATTAGTCAACTCTAACATGTCGCAACATCATCCTCAGCTGGTAAGTTCTTAACCTCAAATCGGCTTCCTAAGTAGGCCTTGATGACCTTGGGGTCTCTCACGATTTCAGAGGGAGTTCCGTCTGCAATCAACCTTCCCTCTTGAAGAACCACCACTCTCTTAGAAATCGCCATAATAGCCTTCATAACGTGTTCAACGCATATAATTGTGACTCCGTACTCCTCGTTTATCCGGACTATGAGATCCATCATTTCTTCAATCTCTTTGCTGTTGAGGCCTGCCATGACCTCATCAAGGAGCAACAGTTCAGGCTCCATGGCGAGCGCCCTCGCAAGCTCCAAGCGCTTTCTGTCAGGAAGCGTTAGGCTTTCGGACACCCAATCACGCTTTTCAATCAAGCGGACCGTTGCTAATGTCTCTTCTACAAGAGATTGCGACTTCCTTACTGAAGACCACGACAGGCTTCGCTTGAACGAGTCCTGCAACCCGGTATTCCCCTGGCCGAACACTGCCGCAGTGAGCACGTTCTCCCATACGGTCATTGAGGACAGGGGTTTGACTATCTGGAATGTCCTTGCAATACCCATGCCGGTGCGGACATGAGTTGGAAGATGCGTGATATTTTGACCTTTAAACACGACATCTCCGCTGGTAGCCCTCAAGGTTCCCGTGATAAGGTTAATGAGAGTGGTTTTACCTGAACCGTTCGGGCCGATCAAACCTACGAGCTCGCCCTTCTGAACGTCAAGTGTCACATCATTTACTGCAAGAAGGCCACCAAATGCTTTAGTTACTCCATTTGTACTAAGAAATTGAGCCATCCCAACCACTACCTTTCGGTGTTCGCACTTACGCTTGATACTTTACAGCGTTGTCCCGCATTGACGACAAAATACCCCTCAAAGACACGCGACCGGACGCTGTAGGTTTGAACAGATCGATTAGGCCCTTGGGAATGAACAAAACCACAAGTATCAAGGCCAGCCCAAGAGTGCCTAAGTGAGCTGAAAGGAACTTAGCCCAAAGATACTCGGACAGGAACGAGATGCATACTCCTCCAAGTACAGGGCCGAAAACAGTCCCTGCTCCACCCATCATCACCATTATGATCGTGGTAATCGACATGACAGGGTCGAACATACTTATCGGCTCGATGAATGTAAGCCAGTACGCATAAGTCCCACCGATAACAGCAGCCAAGAACGAACTGAGCACGAAGGCTATAACCTTGTAAGCGGTGGTGTTTATGCCTAGGACACCAGCTGCTTCTTCATCTTCCTTGATCGCCCTTAGGCCATAGCCGAGCGGAGCACGGTCAAGATAGTAAACCAGACAAGTGCCGAAGAAAGCCATGCCAAGCATCAAGAAGTAGAAATACCGGTTAATCTGGGCAATGCTCCCACCTGCCAGCGGCAGGCTAAGGCCCATTCCTCCGCCTGTAAACTCCGTCATGTTATTGGCGAGCTCTCTTAACACTTGAGCAACTGCGTAAGTGGCAATTGCAAAGTAACCCGCCTTCAGCCTCAGTATCGGAACCCCGATTAGGCCGGCGACCAGAGCTGAGCCCAACCCAGCCAGGATCACTGCGGATGCAAACGGAAGCCCTGACTGCGTCATGAAGATGCCGGTTAAGTATCCGCCCAGACCTACGAAACCTACAAGCCCAAGGGAGATGTAACCTGCATATCCACCTATGATATTCCATGCTTGAGCAAGGCCAATATACATGAAAATAGTTGTTGCAAACCTAAGTTGATATCCAGACAGTCTGGATGAAAGCAGTACTAGCGCAAATACTGCAATTATTAGGGCTATGATTGATTTTGGACTTTGTCGTCTTCCTCCCACGAAGCTCACTCCTGTATATCCAGATCTTTCCTAGGAATCTTAAGCGAATCGAATTAGAAGTATTCTTTCCCCAGCAGCCCTTTGGGTCTGAAGATAAGAACCAAAACTAGAACTGCAAAAGCAGTTGCCTCCTGATAGCCGGGCCCGATTAGTGCAACTCCAACCATTTCAAGCAGGCCCATAACGAGCGACCCCAGCAGCGCACCTGCCATATGACCGAAACCACCCAGAACACATATGGCGAAAGCCTTACTCGAATACATCGAACCCATCGTGGGAGAAATCGATGCCAACATGCTGAGAAGGGTTCCGGCGGCTCCAGCCATTGCAGTGCCGATACCGAACGTCATGGCATATATATTAGTTACATCAACCCCGACCAGTTTAGCTGCATCAAGGTCCATACGCGTTGCATTAATGGCCTTCCCCACTTTGGTCTTATTCATGAGAAGATATAGCAACAACGTTAGCAGTAAACCGACAAAAAACGAAGCCAGACGTACCACAGGAATACTCACTCCGGCTACAGCCAAGGTCTTTGATGCGTAGGAAGGCACTACCGCCCTCAGGTTGCCTGTCCAAGCCAAGAGAGCAGAGTTTACAAGGACCATGTCAAGGCCGAACGTCAGTATTAAAGTCATATATAATGGCGCACGGATTACCCGGTTGATCAAAAAGCGCTGGAACAAGTATCCAATGACAAAGAGAACAGCCATGGAAATCGGCAGCGACAGAAACGGGTCTATTTTGAAGATACTGAAACATACGTAGGTTGTATATGCACCTAGCATTACAAATGCACCGTGGGCGAAGTTAAAGATCTTAAGTACCCCGGTTATTACTGAGAAGCCAACTGCTATGCAGCAGTATACTCCTCCTAAAAGAATGCCGCTAATCAGCATTTGCTGGACCACCTGGATTCACCTCTCACTAACATCACTCGAAACGAAATACGACATTTTATAATTTAGAATCAGTTACAACCAATATTCCGCGAGCAGCGGAATACAGGCCCTTTCAATGTTCTATTTCAGGACACTGTATTCCGCTATTCGACAACGTGAAGATGCTACTTACTCTGCATCGTATGGAATCGGATAAATGAACTCTATCTCTGCTATGCTCGCCGGGTGAATCGCCATGTGCTTGCCGTCCTTGATTTGCATAACCGGCGGGTCAAGCGCAATATTCTGGCCTTTTTCATCGAATCTTATCGGTCCATAGAAGGTTACATAGTCTGCTTTTGCTATTTCATCACGGACCTTCTCTGGATCCAGCACACCCGCTGCCTCAATGGCTTTTTCAAAGATAATGCCAACAGTTGATGCAGACGCTGGAACATAGTCAGGCGTATATCCGTACTTTTCCTCAAACTCAGCTACATAATTAGCTGCTGTCCCCCACATGTCGATGCCTTCATACTTTGCTGCAGGATGCCACCATGAGGCCGTTGTAACATACTCTGCATCTTTGCCAAGAGCATCTACGAACTCTTTGTATGCTGCTCCTGCGATCATTGTTACCATCTTGGGCTGAATACCAAGCTCTTTCATTTGTCTCTTAATCAGGATGAGGTCCTCGGCATAGCCTGTAGCAAACACCCAATCGGGATTCTTCCCTTTCACCTGGATGAGTAGAGGAGAAAAATCGCTAACCCCGATAGGATATTTTTCAAAGTATACGACATCCATGCCGTACTTTTCCGCTGAATCTTTTGCACAGTTGCCAATGGCTAAGGGGAATAAGTCGTTACGCGATATAATCGCGACTGTCTTGGGGGGATCGGAAAGCTCCGAAGCAATCTTGGATAACGGCTCAGTTAGAGTTTCGTTCGGGGTAAATGTACCGAACAAATATTTGTATCCTTGTGTGTAAACCTCAACAGAGCTTGCGCTCGGAGCAATCATCGGAACACGGTACTTCTCCGTAATAGTGCTGCATGCCTTTGCCGAACCGCTTCCGTGCGGCCCGAAAATGAACTGAATGCCGTCCTCAGTGATGAGTTTTTCCACCAGCCGGACGGATGTTGCTGTATCACTCTTATAGTCATAATACTTGATATCTACTTTGTACTGTACTCCGCCGACGTTAATGCCACCTCTTGCGTTGACCTTGTCTTTCCACATTTCGTATCCGTGCAAGTGCTTCTCGCCTTCGGTGGCCAGCGCTCCGGTCAATGGCAAGGCTGCTCCGAACGTAATGACCGGCTCCTCGGCTAAGGCCATACCTGGAGTCATTATTGCGACTACGAGACAGATTAGTACTAGCTTTCTTGCTACCCCTCTTAAGAGTCCGTTTTGACTCATTCTTTCTCCTCCTTATGTCATTGTGACATAGATCAGGGATTCTTGCATCTGTTTAAACACGTTAAATACTGGTTGTTGTCCCATACAGTTTCCATTCAACGATAGGCCTAGCCTAATTATCCAGTTCTCTTCCCTACCATAACCTCCTTACAGCAAGTCTTAGTTGGATTCAGCAGACAGATTAGCATCTTCTTCCCGAAAGGCCTCCCTGGTAAACGCTAGATGTCTTAGCATAATCTCGCCTGCTGCCTCGCTGTCTCTACGCGCTATAGCATCATAAAGTTCCCTATGTTGTTTAAGAGACTTGGATTTAACCCCTTCATCATAAGACAGCATCTTCATCTGGGCCTGTGTTATTGCTTGAGTCAGGCTGCTATAGAGAAGGACAAAGATGGGATTACGGGAGCCGACAGCAATCTGACGATGAAAGCCGAAATTCGCCTTAACAAACCGTGTGTTCGAGCCGATACCTGCTGCCATTTCGTCTATGAACTTGCATAGTTTTTGCAGATCTTCTTCTCTGGCCCGTTTAGCTGCTAACTCTGCGTTAGCTTTCTCCAATATGATCCGGCACTCCCACAAATCACTATAGGAGTGAGGATTCATTGTCAACACGCAATTCAAAGGGTCGTTTAGAATATGCCAGTCAGCGTTTCGAACAAAAGTACCTTCTCTCGTCCTTTCAATCAGTCCAAGGCTTTGAAGCGTCCTTAAAGCTTCTCGGACAGTTGCCCTACCCACATCCAGCATTTTGGCAAGCTCAATCTCACTGGGGAGCTTATCCGAAGGCTTCAGGACCCCATCCAGTATCATAGATTTAACTTGATCTACCACGGCGTCTACGGTTGATGGGACTTCTACCTTGCGAAACCTCAAGCAATTCCACTCCCGGCTAAAGAATTTGTCTACCGATGTGTGATAACCCTATTGTCGGACAATCAGACCGCCATATACCGTATTCAATATTGCGGCAAGAAATCCTTCTTGGCCAGAAACTATTTTTATCATTTTTTGACCGAATATTGATTCTCGAGTCGAACCGGATTTTCCTCTGGAAAAAGGCTCCTAGACAACCCAGGAGCCTCCTTCTCTTGGACTTCTATGCAATTCCGGTACGCGATAGATAGGCCTAGATATCGAGCCCGTCTAAGGTTTCGCCCTCTATCATGCGGTAACAGTGTTTTTCCTCCGGGAAGGCCCCGCTTCGCACCTCAT
>ERZ773359.4113-NODE-4113-length-15692-cov-7.142930_pt1 | contig 15692 bp, 15 predicted proteins | sample MGYA00374955_ERZ773359 | MGnify/ENA primary metagenome ERZ773359 (study PRJEB29098, sample SAMN04486028) | biogas fermenter metagenome | study: EMG produced TPA metagenomics assembly of the Biogas fermentation microbial communities from Germany - Plant 4 DNA1... | reverse complement strand
CATAATCCGATCCCCAAGTTTTAAAGCTTCATCCAGGTCATGCGTAATGAAGATTTAAGTTGAATTATTCGTGGTAAATTGGCCTGTTGCCAAAATAAAACATCCCGGGTAATAAAAACAAATAGGTTAACTCCAGTGTTTGCCTACGGTTCCCCGATGTACTATACTTGAATACAAGTGAGCTTAAATTCTGCGGGAGCAAAAATAAGCTTATGAAGTACTTTAATCTTGGACTTGCTTTTTTTTCTTGCTTTAGGTGCAGTAGGCACCCTCCTGCCGGTACTGCCCACGACGCCTTTTTTACTGTTAAGTTTCTTTTTCTTTACCAGAAGCTCCAGGCGCTGGCAGCAATGGTTTGTGCGCACAAAAATTTATAATAAATATTTAAAAACTTATTTTAGCCGCCCCCAGCAGGCGGTTTTTACTTTGAAGCAAGATATTTCTTTGCCAAAATGTAAACCTGGACTCAAGCAAAATGTTGCAAGTAGCAAACAGGCAAAAAAACTCCCCTTTGCGCCTTTATTATAGGTATCTGCGCAAGGGGAGTATATGATAGCCAGAATAGCATTAAGCAAGATTGTTTTGCATTTCACACGCCATAACAGTATGCTTACAAAGCACGATGGTGGTCACGGAGCCGACGCCGCCGGGTACCGGGGTAATCTTATCTACAATAGGCTCTACGGAGGCGAAATCCACATCACCACAATACTTGCCGGGACGATCAGGGTCTGGGTTAATACCCACATCAATGACTACCTGTCCCGGCTTCACATAGTCCGCATTAATCATTTTTGCCCGCCCGATGGCCGCCACCACAATATCAGCCTCTTTACAAACTGCGGGTAAATCTTTTGTCCGTGAATGGCAAATAGTGACGGTGGCATTTTCCCGCATTAACAGCATGGCCACAGGTTTGCCTACCACCAGGGAACGGCCCACCACAGTAACTCTTTTCCCTTCCAAAGGAATATTGTAGTGTTTCAAAATTTCCATACAAGCGGTAGGAGTGCAAGGCGGAAAACCGGTTACGTCATCGGCAAAAACTTTTCCGGCGCTGCCAATGGTTAAGCAGTCCACATCTTTTTCCACCGGAATTAAAGCGCGAATTTTCTTTTCATCCAATGACTTTGGCAGGGGAGAAAACATGAGAATGCCGTGAATATCTTGTTTTGCCCCGATTTCTTTGACAGCTTGTTCAAATTCAGCCTGTCCCACATCTTCAGGATACTCAAAAACTTCATACGCCAAGCCAATGGCATCACAAGTTTTCTTGGCTCCGCCTTCGTAGTAAAGATCATCCGGGCGGGCACCAACACGGATAATGCCTAATTTAGGCGTAATTCCTTTGGCTTTTAGCGCTTCAACCCGCTGAATTAGTTCTTCTTTCATTGCATCCGCAACAGGTTTGCCCTTTAATTGTTCAGCCATCTTCAATCCTCCCAAGATAGTATTTTAGCTGTATCGTATTTATTTTTTCAGTTTATTCAGCACAAGCTCCAGCGTTTCATCGGCAATTTTACTGCCTTCTTCCAATAACCGATTCATTTCCGCCGTAGTTTCAGCCACAAATTTTTCATCTTTAATGGTGTTAGTATTAATAATTACATTTAAAGAGGCACTAATTAAAGCTGCTTTTAAGAAAACTACGCCACAACCCACATCGGAAATAGCAATTTTTGAACCGATTTGCCCCATCCGCTCATGAATCTTAATGCCTTCATAAGCTTTGCGCATAATTTCCATGGGCACGGAACATGCCAGTTTTGAACATTCTTCTAATTGCTGTTCTTTGTACGCAGCCTGTTCCGGTGTATCCTTTGGTAAACCGTAAGCTTTCGACAGCGGTTCAAAAACTTCGGCATCTTTATCAACTAATGTCTTCAGTTCATTTATGATTTTTGTCCCTTGTTCAACCAAAGATTTTACTTCATCTTCCACATCGGCATACCTCTTTTTGCCGATGGTTAAATTACCAACCATATTGGATAAAGCCATACCAATGGCTCCGCCCAAAGCCGAAGCACCGCCACCGCCGGGAATTGGGGCTTTAGACGCCAGGGCATCAATAAATTCACTACAGCTTTTTTCTATTAAAGACATAAATACGCCTCCTTTACAATGTTTTCCTCTATGCCTGCTTTATATTTCTGCATAAAGCCTGAGATTCCTCTATAGGTTGCCACGAATCATAGCCGGCAATTACAAACTTCTTTTTTTAAATTCTAATTCCATTAAATGCCAAAAAATTTTTTCATAGTTTTTTTCTATCAGTACTGGTTCCGGTATCATGCTATGCTCGAAATCTATCCCCGAATCGGCCCTGCCGGCACTGGTCATTTACACCGCCCCAGCAAGTTTATGCCTGGCAGGCTACCTGCACTCCTTTGACAGCAAAAATCTTCTCCCTAATTTGTTCGTATTATTCTTATCTTACTTATGGTACGGTTCACCCCGGTTAATTTTAAAGGCCCGGTAAAGTTGTTCTAAAAGCATCACGCGAAATAACTGGTGCGGAAAAGTTAAACGGGAAAAAGATAGGCGTAAATCAGCCTTGTCTTTAATTCTTTTGGCCAGACCTAAACTGCCACCAATGACAAAAGTTACATGGCTTTTTCCGCTGAGGGACAACCGGCTAAGGTGGCGCGCAAATTCCACGGAAGAAAACTGTTTGCCCTCAATATCAAGCACTATCAAGTAAGTTTGCGGATTAATGAGAGCATCCAAACGGGCGGCTTCCTTTGCCAAGATTTCCGCCCGCTGGGCAGCGGTCACACTGGGTGCCACCTTTTCGTCTTTAATTTCTAAAATATTGACCCGGGCATAAGCACGCAATCTTTTCTCATACTCCTGCAGCGCTTCCTGCAAATAGTTTTCTTTAATTTTACCCACAGCCAAAATTTGAATTTGCATGCAAACCTCCTCAAACACAGTCAACTGTTAATAAATAATTGTTTATTGCCCGCCTTCTAGGCGCTGTAAAATAAAAGGTGTGACATCAGTTAAATCGGTAAAAGACGGTAAGTTATCGCGGCCGGCCCCAACCAAAAGCAAAGGGACGGGATTAAGCGTATGCGTAGAAACGGTCAAGTCTTCCAAATTTCCATGATCGCTTGTTAAGATAAATAAAGTTTGCCTTAAATCAAGCTGCTCTATAATGCCGGCGATAAACCTGTCAATTGTCGATAAAATGGCGGCAATTTTTTTTGTCTCTCGCTTATGGGCAAAAATATCCGTTAAAAAATATTCATACAGCACAAAATCAATGTGACGTGATTTTTCCGCCACAATATTTCCTGCTTCCTCCGGCTTAATATAAGGAACAGCAAAACCTTGCTGGCGAATAAGTTCATTGGTGATATCGGCATTAACGGCTTTTTTCTGTTTTAAGTCTTCAAAGGTATGAAAATCAAGTCCCGCATAGTAATTAAGCCAGGTAGTTACGGAATACGCTCTTTTTTCTGTCCGCGGAAACTCTGCAAAAAAAGCGGGACTGTAACTATTTAAAAATTCGGCTGTTTTACCAAGGGCCAAGATTTTTTTAAAAAGGCCCTCTTTAGCTAAAATTTCCCGCAAAGCCGCCGTGGGAAAACCACGTACATGCCGTCCCACTGCCTGCGGTGCATTAACACCGGTGAAAAGTGTCGTTTGTCCCGTTGCACTTTGGGGCTCCCCCGGCACACCTAGAGTGGCATCAAGGGCTAAAAGCGTAGCCATTTCATTATGGGTACCTGCAGCCGCCAAAGTTAAGGGTTGTCCCCCCAATAATCGTCTTAAACAAGGCATCTCGGCTTTAGCAAGAGGGTTGTTTTCTGTGGCTGCAGCCAGTCCCAAACCGTCTATAAAAAAAAGAATAATGCGCATTTTTTCCCCCTTTGTCTGCTGTAAGATTTTCTGAGAGAAAAAGACGGCCGCAGCCGTCTTTTTTATTGCAGTTCTTCCGGAGCTTCTTCCAAAACAACTTTTAGCTTTACTTCCTGGTTTTCACGTATAACTACTACTTCCACTTCCTCGCCGATTTGGTGTTGATTAATGGCTTCTCTAAGATCGGCAAAAACTTTTGTCTGTTTTCCCCCTAAGGCGATGATAATATCGCCGGCTTTGATACCGCCCCGTTTGGCCGGGCTATCAGGGACTACCTGCTGGACAATGACACCGTAATCTACCGGCAGGCGCAATTGTCTTGCCAGCGCCTCGTCAACATCGCCTCCGGAATAAATTCCCAGCCAAGGCCTAATAATACGGCCTTTTTCAATTAATTGTGACGTAATACTTTTCACCAGGTTGGAAGGAATGGCAAAACCCATGCCTTCTACACCGGTTACTTTAATTTTGGCCGTATTGATGCCGATAACCTCACCGTTTAGATTAACTAAAGCACCGCCGCTGTTACCGTCATTAATGGCGGCATCCGTCTGAATAAAGTTAAAAGCCTGCTCACCAATATTAATGGTTCTCTTTTTCGCGCTAATATGACCCACCGTGACAGTTTGGGAAAATTCAAGACCTAAAGGGTTACCGATGGCGATGGCCGTTTCACCCACAACTATTTTATCGGAATCGCCAAACTGCGCTGCCGGCAATCCCGTTTTATCTATTTTCAGTACAGCCAAATCTGTAGCCAAATCGCCACCCACTAATTCGGCTTGAATTTCCTCTTCACCCAATGTCACCCAAATTTCACTTGCCCCGTCAATGACATGATTATTTGTTACAATATAACCGTCTTCGCTAATGATGACGCCACTGCCGGTTGCCCGGTCACGCAAGATTGTGCGGCCGTGAAAAATATCATAGACTTTTGCTTTATTAGTAATGCCTACCACTGTAGGCACCACTTTTTGCGCCGCACGCACAATGGCTGTATCCTGATATTCAGGCAAGTCCCGTTCTGTAAAAGGGATTTCTTCCTCATTGCTGGGTGGGAAAATAGTTTTGGGTGTAGAATCAGGCAGCACATTGGCCTGTTCAGGCACTAAAAAGCGCATGGCTATATAAGCAACCACTAAGCCGCCAATGACGGCGCCAAAAAGGGCAGATAAAAGCATACCGACCTTACTGGATCTTTTCGGCGGTTGAAAATCGTGAAAAAAATCCATCATCATTCCCCCCCTGATTAAACTGCTACTTTATATATAGCAAGAAGTTGTGTCAAAAATATGAATTCCCTAAAATTTTTTCTTCCCTAGCAGTATTTCCTGGAATTCATTTACCATACTAGGCAAGCCGCAGATAACAACTGGGGGTATGACGTTTGGCCACTTGTACAAAAACTTCTTTTCCCTGCTTATGGCCGGATGCTGCCAAGAGGCCGTAGACAGTATCATAAGCCAACTGCGGTAAATTATTGTGTTCACTTAAATGGGCTAAAATTACATGTTTTGTTTTCGGTGTCAGGATCTTGAGCAGCATTTCCGCCGCCAAAGTATTGGATAAATGGCCGGTGTTTCCCTTAATACGCTGCTTCAGCGGCCAAGGATAAGGGCCGTTCATAAGCATTTCTTCATCATAGTTGGCTTCCACAATAATACAGTCAAGCTGCTGCAGGCGGTCCAGTATGTACGGGGTAACATAACCTAAATCTGTCACCAAGGCCGCCGCATGGTTTTCGGTACGGAAAACAAAACCTACCGGCCCGGCCGCATCATGGGGTACCGGAAAGGTCTCCACCAATAAATCGCCTATCACCAGCCTACCGCTTAATGGCAGGCGGCGGCAGTTTTCTGCGGCAATCTTACCTAACCTGTTTTTCGCTGCTTTCCAGGTGGGTTCTGTGGCATAGAGCGGCAAACGGTAACGCCGCGACATGACGCCGGCACCATAAATATGATCGTTATGGTCATGGGAAATAAGTAGAGCCTGCAGCGTGGTGGGATCAGCACCGATTTCCGCTAAGGCAGCCGTTAATCTTCTGCCACTCAGACCGGCATCAACGAGTATCTTTGTTTTTTCTGTTGCTATATAAACGGCATTACCGGAAGAACCACTGGCAAGCATACAAAGCTCAAGCATAAAGGTCTCCTTTTAAGTGGCATTTTTCATTAAAGCAAAGTAAACGGCGGCGGCCACCGCTGTTTTGCAAAACGCTTACCGCTGCCGAAGCAAAGGCAAAAGGCCAGGGGCCGTTAAAATCAAGCCCTAAAAATTCTACCATTAATACATTTAAATAACGTCCATGGCCAATAAGCGCCACAGACGCTTCCTTTGCAGATAATAAAAGCGATAAACCCGCCTGCACACGTTGGCGAAAGGCACTAAGGGGTTCCGCTTGGGGGATTTTGACGGTACGTAATTCCGGCTGCCGGGCGGGAAAGACTGCGGGATAACGTTTCACCGCTTCTTCCCATGTCAATCCCTCCAAAATACCCCAAGAATATTCCCGAAACACAGGATCTGCCACGGGTTGAAGCCCTAAAAGCGCAGCTACAGGGCGCGCTGTCTCGATACTGCGGGTAAGATCGCTGGTAAAAATGCGCCCCGGTTTAAACTGCGCGATTAAGGGTGCCAGTTTTTGTGCCTGGCGTTTTCCCTCTGCATTAAGCGGAATATCTAAAACACCTTGAAACCTACCTTCAGCGTTTGAAGCCGTCTGGCCATGCCGGGCCAGGATAATCAGTTCAGCCATTTTTCACTCTATTTCCTTTATTTGCGCACCTAGGGCCGCCATTTTCTCACAGATTTTTTCATAACCGCGATAAATATGGTTAATATCACTGATAACAGTTTCGCCCTCAGCAATGAGACCGGCAACAATAAAAGCAGCACCGGCCCGTAGATCGCATGCTCTTACAGGCGCTCCCGTCAAACGGGTCTGCCCTTCAATTAAAGCCGTGCGACCTTCCACTTTGATTTTCGCACCCATCCGTTTCAATTCATCCACATGTCGAAAACGGTTTTCAAAAACATTTTCCGTAATGACACTATTACCGCGCGCCTGCGTCAGTAATACCATGGAGAGGGACTGTAAATCCGTGGGAAAACCCGGGTAAGGGAAAGTTTTTATATCAGCGGCTGCAGGACAGGTGTTACCGCGGACACGGATTTTATCACCCGCCTCTTCAACTTCAATCTCCATTTCCCGCAATTTGGCCGTAATGGGATCCAAATGTTTGGGGATCACATCTTGTACAATTACGTCTCCACCCGTGGCGGCGGCAGCAATCATATATGTGCCGGCTTCAATGCGGTCGGGAATGACCGTATGGGTCACAGGACCTAAATTGTCCACTCCGGTAATACGGATCACATCCGTTCCGGCGCCACGAATTTTGGCCCCCATGGCATTAAGAAAATTGGCCACATCAACAATTTCAGGTTCTTTGGCCGCGTTTTCGATGACTGTTTTCCCTTCCGCCCTGGTGGCAGCCAGCATAATATTAATGGTGGCTCCCACACTGACCACATCAAGATAGATATTTGTCCCTTTTAACTTTTTCGCCTTTACTTTAATTAAACCATGCTCCACATTAACGTCGGCACCTAAAGCCGCCAGGCCTTTAATATGTTGATCAATGGGCCTTGGCCCTAAGTCACAGCCGCCCGGCACAGGTACTTCCGCCCGGCCGTAACGGCCCACCAGGGCACCTAGAAAATAATAAGAAGCCCTTAATTTTTTAACCAAATCGTACGGGGCTTGCCACCGGCTAAGGGTTGAAGGATCAATACAGAGGGTAGAAGGCGACTGCCAAAATACTTTCACTCCCAAGTACTTTAATATCTCCACAAGTACACGAATATCTTTAATGTCAGGTAAATTATCTATCCTCACAGGAGCTTCCGTCAGCAATGCCGCCGGAATCATGGCAACGGCAGCATTCTTGGCTCCGCTAATTTTCACCGTTCCGGTTAATGCACGTCCTCCGGTTACAAGGAGTCTTGCCATAAGCTATATTCCTCCTGATCATTGCCACAGTATTTTTGCGACTCATACTTTAAACTTGCGTTGTAGCTACGCAAATTTTTTCAGGGGGGAAACTTATTAATAAATCTTAATATAGTATACTTCTGTTTCAAGTAAGAGAATTCCTCTATCCTCATTTAGAAATTAGATCCTTCCGTTTCACCGCTGAAAGCATTCACATAAAACGCCTTTCCATCGGCTGCGGCAATTCTCCAAACCGGAGCTACTTCCCAGCGACTGGCGTTATAATCCTGACTGTAATAGCCCAGTGAAATGTCCACAATGGTTTTATTGGTAAAGTGTTGCGCCCCTTCTGCCACAAACTTTTCAATGGCGGTTAACGCGGAAATTACCGTCACTTCCTGCTGGGCAAAGCGCAGGGGAACTACCCGATCAATTTTAACATCTGTTACGGAGCCGTCAACCAGGTAGACTTCCGTAACACAAAAGAATAAAGGAAACCCCTGATATGTCTGGATAAAGCGGAAATTTTCCTTCACTCCTTCAGTAATGACCTGATCAAATCTTAAGGAATGATGCCATAAATTTTTTTCGCGCAAGTAACGTTCAGCCAACGCCTTGCTTGATTCCATAATTGTAGTGGGGCTGTCCTTTGCTTTGTAAGTAACACGACCGTTATCAAAAATCATTAAAATGCCGTGTTCACATGCGTAAAGCCGTTCTTGACCAATGCTGCGTTCCTGTACTTCGCACTCCGGGAAAAAAATATTTAACCAGAAAGACAAAGGTCTTGTATACCTTGCTACATGTAGTAATGCAAGTTGGGGAATTTGTTTTGGAATGGAAGTCTGCAAATGGAAACCGTACGCCTGCAACAAATCACGCGCCTCTTCTATCTGCTCATTGGTCAACACATGCCCCTGCCGTAATGACTTTGGGTTCGTCCACACTTTGTAGCCTAAAAAAATATTTAAGCCTAAAAAAGCAACTATTAATAATGTTTTTGCCTTTGATAAATCCACAACGGCCTCCTACTCCAGCCATTTAATAAATTTGCCGGTATAACCGTCCACAACGGCCTGCCTGTTTTCAAAACGAAAGAGCCAGGCCGGTTGGGCCACGGGCTGGACCTGATTTGCATTATCCACATAATAAACCGGATACAGCGACAAAAGCAGATTGTTGCCTGCCTGCAGCCGCCACCAATCGCCGGCCGCTGCCATTGCTTCCTCCGGCGAGATTAACGGCATTGCTTCTCCCTCGGGAGCTTCCAGTTGATAAACTTGTCGATTGTAGCTGACAATCCCTTTCTCTGAACAAGTAATTAAAACGGCATCAATACCTACCAGGGGAAACCCTTTTTGCACAGATTGCAAAGCCACTTCATGGGTGTAAAAATAACGGCCGTTTTCAAAGACCTGCCTTTTGGATTTTATGTTTTTAAGATATAGCTGGTCGGGCCATCCTCCCAATAAATGCAAGTATTCAGCCGTATTCTTAAGTAATTCCGTAATGGCCAAAGGCCGGGTTCCCAATTCATTTTCAGGAATTGTATATTCAAGTTCTCCATGGGGAAAAAGCTGCAATCCCCTTTGCCCGTCAGTATAAATATGGATACCGTTCCTTTCCTCTATCCGACGCACTGTCGCCATATTAACAAACATACTATGCAGCAATTTATCATAATCTAGTGGTTCCGGCGCCAGGGTGTACCGGCTCATCACCGGCACTTCTTTAGGCACCAGAACCCCCTCGGCAGGTATTTTTAAAAAATCGTTCCCTTCCGGCCGGGCAAAACGAAAAACTTGCGCGGTGCTAAAAGCCACTTCCAAACGGCTGAGCCAGCCATCAGGCAAGATCAGGCCACCGGCACGCCACCATTGATCATTTTCATCTAAAAACCAAACCACGTCCTCATGGGAGGCAAACCAAACTATCGCCTGTACGAAATGTTCCCTAAAAAGAGAAGAGCCAGACCACAAATCCGGGTCTACTGCTGTGGGAAAATCTATTTGCACCTTCAAGCCTGTCAAAAAAGCGGGAGGATCACTTTTTTGGGGAGGCAGCCCCGGCTGCAAAAGCTGCCTGGCCCGCTGCCACGCTTGGTTATAATGGGGCAGCCACGGCGCCAGTTCCCAAATTGCCTCTTCCCTTTGCAATCGCAAAAAGGGCAAAACCTGTTCTTCTAAGGGTTTAAGTTCACCAAAAGTTAATTGTTCATATTGGGGTGAATCTGCCATTTCCAAATTAGGCTGGCCAAAAACCAAGCAATTTGTCAAATATAAACTTGATAAAACCAAAATAATCAACATAATTGATTTTATGCGCTCGCGCATTGCTCTTTTGCCTCCCCGGCCTGCGTTAACGGAAGTTCAATTCTGATTGTGGCCCCCTCATTTAATTGGCTCTGCATGGTAATAGTTCCCTGGTGAGCCAACACTATTTCACGGGCAATAGGCAGCCCCAACCCGGTACCGCCGTTATTGCGGGAGCGCGTTTTATCCACACGATAAAAGCGCTCAAAAACCCGTTCCGTTTCTTCCGCCGGAACGCCGATACCGTCGTCCGCTACTAAAATAACCGCTTTATCTCCGGTCTGTGTCAAGGTGATATCAATGCGGCCGTTTTCCTGCGTGTATTTATAAGCATTAGAAATAACGTTCAGCAAAACTTGCTTCATCCGGTCACGATCCAACTCTGCCACCACGGGAACTTCAGGAAAAGAAACAGTTAACTGCCGGGAAAGAAATTTATACTTAACTCGAAAATCATCCACAACTTCCTGAATAATCTCCGCCAAGTCATACTGCTTCATATTCCAGCCAACTTGGTGGTGATCCAGTTTGGACAGGTCCAACAGGTCTTTGACCAGCCGTACCATGCGTTCAATTTCATTCTCCATGGTTTGCAGAAATGACTCACATACCTGTGGCTGCTCCATGGCCCCGTCCAGTAGGGTTTCCGTATAACTTTTTAAAGTAGTTAAAGGAGTACGCAGTTCATGGGACACATTGGCTACAAATTCCCTTTGCAAACGGACAAGCTCTCTTTCCTTGGTCACATCATGCATAACAATTAAAACTCCGGAAAGATCTGTCGCCTCACCTGCATCCAGTGTTTGAAAAGGTACATAGTAAGTTAAAATAATTTGCTTCTTGGAGCTGATCTCAATTTCCCGTTTTTCCTGCCTGCCTGTCTGCATAATCTCATTCAGATCCACGGCCTGCAGCAGCGGGCTTAACAATTCCGGCGTCGGTTCCTGTCCCGGGGCAAGGCGGAGTAATTTGCGCGCCGCCGGGTTAAAATGCAGTATCTGCCCGTCACTGCCCAGCGCCACGATCCCGTCTGTCATATGCTGTAAAATTGCTTCCACTTTACTCTTTTCCGAGGAAATTTCCCGTAAAGTGCTATCCAGTTGCTGCGACAGGTAATTAAACATTTCTCCCAAGTTGCCAATTTCATCTTCTGAACGGATGACGATACGTTGGCGAAAATCTCCGTGGGCAATTTGTCTTGCTTTTGCTGTTACTTCTTGAATGGGAACGGTAATGGTTCTGGACAGCAGAAAACTTAAAACCACTGTAATACCGATGGCTAAAAAGGCACCGGTTAGAAAAATTAATTTCAGTTCAAAAATAGTCTGGTAAAGGGGCTCTAAAGAACCAAGAAGATAAACAACACCTAAGTTTTTCCCTCCACTCTGAATCGGCAACGCCAAGTACTTCATCCGTTCATTGGTTTCCGGATCCAAACGGATGGCTTCACTGCGGCTGCCGGTTAGTGCGCGGGTGATTTCCTGTTGGATAATGCGTTGGCCGCGCAGTTGATGTGCTTGCGTGGAGGAAGAAATTACACGTCCAAAGGCATCAAGGACAATAATGTCAATATTGTCTGCATAACGGGAGTACTCAAACACTAAATTATCAATAATTTCCGGCTCCTCGGGATTGTTTAGATAACGTTCTAAAAAATTAACTAAAAGCAACCCTTGAGATTCCATGTTTTCAGCAAAAGTATCCAAATAATAGTCTTCTAATGCCTGGGAAAGAAAAACAACAAAAAACTGCATGGCAAAGAGAATAATCAGGGTATAAATAATAACTAACTTCCACTGCACGCTTTTAAACATTTTTACCCTTTCCCATCAAGTAACCTACTCCCCGCTTCGTTAAAATATAACGGGGTTCACTGGGATTTGGCTCAATTTTTTCCCGCAGGCGGCGGATGGCAACATCTACAGTTCTTTCGTCACCATAAAAATCATATCCCCATACTTCTTCCAGCAATTTCTCTCTGCTAATTACATAGCCGGCATGGCGCATTAAATATGTCAGCAATAAATATTCACGATATGTCAGATCCACTGTTTGCTTGTTAACCATTACTTCCATACGGCCCGTATCCACCACTAAATCCTGGCAGGTAAGAATCTCACCTACTTCCTCTACTTTAGGCTGGACGGCTCTGCGTAAAAGAGCTTTTACCCGGGCCACAACCTCCCGTGCGGAAAAAGGTTTGGTGACATAATCATCGGCACCCAACTCCAGTCCCAAAACTTTATCTAATTCCGTATCTTTAGCCGTCAGCATAATAATGGGCACATTACTCTTCTGCCTGATTTCACGGCAGACGGCAAAACCGTCCTTTTTCGGCAGCATAATATCGAGCAGGATTAAATCAGGCTTACAGCTTTTTGCCAGCCGCAAAGCTTCCTCACCGTCATAAGCCACAACCACCGTATAACCTTCCCGCTCCAAATTATATTTTAAAATTTCCGCAATGGGTTTCTCATCGTCCACAACTAAAAGCGTTCCCCGTGCCAAAGCTTACACCCCATTAAAATTTTCTGTGGTATTACTTCGTTTTTCTTTGCCGGTTTCCTGCTAAGACTATGCCTATTGTATTATGTTAATAACAAAAAATGCCTCCGGTTCCGCTTTTTTATCCCAGAAAAGCTTTTTTTAACCAAACAATAAAGCGTGCCTTTCTGGCACGCTCCTAGACACCCCTTGACAGCCAGTGCGGATTTTCTTGCCACCACTGCCGCCAGAGAAGGAAAAACTCATTCTCCTCCAAAGCATAAACTTGCGCCAATGCCTTGTAAAAATTTCTCCCCTGAGCCAGTAACTTAATCACTGTGTGCAAACCTTCCATGCCCTGCAATTCCGCCAAAAAAGTTACCATACTCAAAGCCTGGCCATAAGCAACTTCTTGCGTTTCCACCTTGTCAAAACTTCTTTCCAGCTCCGGGGGAGGGAAAACTTCTGTGCCTACCAGGCTTTCCTCATCCACCCAGACATATCCCTGCAAGCGATAAGCAAGCAGTTGTGCCAGTCCCTCACTGAACCAGCGCGGATAAAAAGCTTTTGCTTCATTGTCTAAAACGAAATGTGTATATTCATGAATGAGAGGGTTTTCCGCGGCAAAGACAGAAATTTGCCGCCCCTGCGGCAGCCAGTTCCAAGCTTGCGGCGATAACAGCAAAATGGTGTCGGCTTGATAAACACCCAGGGCATGTGTGCTGTCGCTCCAGCCAAAAACTTTTTGCATTGTAGCCTGATCCGGTACGATAACCAGCCACGGTTTTTTCTTTGCCCGGTACTGGAAAATTTCATTTACTTTGCGGGCGGCTTCATCAGCCTCCCTTGCCCACCATTGCACGAAATCTGCTTCTTTTGCCGGATAGCGCAGGTAAAAATATTCAGTGTCCAATGCCTCCCACTCCTGAAAATTACTGCGGAGCAAAGTGGCATGCCAAAGACGCCGGCCTGCCTGCGTTCCCCCAAGTAATAAAGGCATGATACCGGCCAAAAACAAGGCAAGTACAACAATGCTAAAAGATCTTTTTTTCTTTGTGGTTATTGCAGGCAGCATCCGGCTTCCTCCCCCTCTGCTTTATTGTAGCAAACCTTGCCCTGTCTTTTCATTGGTAATGGCAGGCAAAAAAAAAAGACGTGGGAATCTCCACGCAAAAGAAAATTATATATTAAAGAGGGGGTCAAACCTGGCTTTATTATAAGATATTAATATTACACAAATATTACAGCTATTTTATTTTTTAGTGACAACACGGCACCCTCATGTCTTTTTTACCTCGCTCCGCATAAAGAGCTTCTGTTTTATAAAGCAGGAAAAAAACTGCCGGTCGTATTTAAGTGACCGGCAGTTATCACTGCTAGAGATAATTTAAGGGGTTTACATGGGAACCGTTCTTTATCACTTCAAAATGCAAATGCGGGCCTGTGGAATTACCAGTACTGCCGGAAAGGGCAATTTTTTGGCCCTTTTGCACTTTTTGTCCTACAGAAACTAAAGCCTTTGAGTTATGTGCATACTTGGTGACATAACCGTTGCCATGATCGATTGTAACCAGAATTCCGTAGGCGCCATACCAACCGGCTTGCACCACTGTCCCACTGTCGGCCGCCAAAATGGCGGAGCCGGTCGGTGTACCGATATCTACCCCGCGATGGAAGCCACCGTTACGGTAGCCATAACGCGAAGTAATCCTGCCTCTACCTGCCACCGGCCATAAAAACTGTCCCGTTCCGGATCCTGCAGGTACAGGCTTTGTTCCCCGGGCAACAACTTGTTTCCGCGGCTCTTTAAGAATTTTTTCTGCCAATACTTGTCTTTCTACTTCTCGGCCATTATTTTTGGTAATTAAGTACGTAACTTCTTTGACGCCATACTCTCCTGCCTGGAGTACTTTTGTCTGACCTTTATACAGGGAACTGTCATTTTTGTATTCTGTTTCATATTTAATCCGTTCTTCAACCACTTTTTCTTCCGTAACGGAAACATCAACTAAAGGCTCGGCCACTACTAAATTAATTTCATCACCTGGCATTAAACGGTCGGTATTTGCCAGGTGGGGGTTGGCATTTCTTATTTCTTCCACTGTTGTATTATGGTTACGGGCAATGGTCCAAAGGGAATCTCCACGACTAACAAGATAGGTTTCACGTTTATCGGTACCGGTTTGCAGAATTTCCGCTGCTTTTTCTGCTGAATAAATTTTATTGGGATTATCAATTAAAGTTAATCTGGCTTCCACACGGTCTTTTAAGACCACTGATTGTACACTGGTATTATCGTCAGAAATATATGCATTTTTTAAACTTTCAATCACTGCTTCATAGTCTTCTAACGTAGCTACAGTTAAAGTAGGGCGGTTATTTACCATAATGGTGTAGGCATAACGTGCAAACTCCAGTCGCTCGGCAAGTAGTGCAGCTACGGCATCATCGTCAGCTTCCGCCTCTGTTTTTTCCGCTGCCACTAATTCCACCACTTGCTTGGGGGCCACCTCTGCAGCGTTCAATGCGCGGGCAGCTTCTGTTTGTAAACTTTCCAGACAGGTATAAACGGCTTCCTGGTTTTCCACATAACCTATTTTTTCCCCGTCCACATACACAGCATATAATGTTGTCTCCTGTATTTGCCCGGCATCAACTCCGGTGGCCAGAATTACCCCACAAGTCAGTACAGCAGCTAGTGTCATAAAACTAGCTCGTTTATGTGCCAGCAGCCAGTGTTTACTCCTGGCGAAATATGCTGTCGCTTTCGCTTTTGCTTGAGATAGCTTGTTTTTAAATCTATCACGGTAGATTGCTGTATCTTGATAAACTCTTTGTCCTTGCTTCATCCTATATTTTTTCCAGTGTACGGCCAAGTCTTTTGCTTGTTTCCGTAGAGACTGTAGAAATTTCTCTACTTGTTCACTATCCATGATACACCTCACAAAAGATGTTGTTAAATTTCCTTCATAATTTTCGCCCTTTCTTATTCGTCATATTTATGCGAAAATCCTGCAAAAAGTTAATAGTTT
>ERZ773359.4110-NODE-4110-length-15705-cov-5.059361_pt1 | contig 15705 bp, 13 predicted proteins | sample MGYA00374955_ERZ773359 | MGnify/ENA primary metagenome ERZ773359 (study PRJEB29098, sample SAMN04486028) | biogas fermenter metagenome | study: EMG produced TPA metagenomics assembly of the Biogas fermentation microbial communities from Germany - Plant 4 DNA1... | reverse complement strand
TACACTATCGTACTATATAACGAATATCAATAAAGTAAATCAAAAGAAGGAGGTTTCTCTTTAAAATGAAAAGACTCTTAGTTTTGTACCTCATACTTTTTCTCATTGTGTCCCCTATAGCAGCTACAGTATCCCAGGACATATTGATATATGATACTGTCATTGTCAACGGATTCATGATAGATGGAACCGATTCTGTAGGATTTAAAGCAGATATTGGAATAAAAGACGGCAAAATAGTGGATATTGGAGATCTCAAAGAAGCTAAATGTCATAATCTCATCGATGCAGAGGACAATATAGTAGCTTCGGGTTTTATTGATATACATGCTCATACCGATGATGGTATTCAAAAATCCCCACAGCAGACAACTATATTTTACAGGGAGTTACTACGGTCATAGGAGGTAACTGTGGTGGCAGCCCGAAAAACCTAGGAGATTTTCTAAAAAACATTGGCAATAAAGGAATATCCATAAACTTTGGTACCTTGGTCGGCCATGGTACCATAAGAGAAGTAGCTATGCAAGATCCTACTATGCCTCCCACGGCAAAGGATCTTTCTAAAATGAAGGAGTTAACGGAAACAGCTATGAAAGAAGGCGCTTTCGGTATTTCTACTGGCCTTGAGTATGTCCCCGGCCGTTTTGCCGATATGAATGAGTTAGTAGAACTGGCAAAGATTGCCGGTAAAAATGGAGGGTTTTATGCAAGTCACATACGCGATGAACAGGTAGGTGTGCTAGATGCCATAGCTGAAGCTATCGAAGTCGGAGCAAAATCCGGCACTTCAGTACAGATATCCCATGTCAAAGCCTGTGGTGCTGAAGTATGGGGATATGGGCAAACTATTTCCTCCATGATAAGCTTAGCCCGATCTCTAGGGGTAGATGTTACTGCTGATCAATACCCCTATGCCGCATCCTCTACGGGATTTAGCCAAGCTTTTCCCTCTTGGGCATTGGAAGGCGGTATAGAAAAACTTAAAGAAAGGCTAGCCGATCCTGCACTGAGTTCTAGAATCAGAGCCTATGCCAAAAATCAGATAGGAATCCGGGTAGGCAATGACTTATCCTTGATTCAAATTGCATCTTATAAAGCCAATTCTAATTGGGAAGGAAAAACCATGGCCGATATTTTAAAGGAACGGGGTAAAGAACCTACCTTAGACAAAGGTATAGATCTAGTAATTGAAATGTATTTATCCGGTGGTCCCTCGATTATTTATCACTATATAAATCTTGATGATATCAAGGTCCTTATGCGAAATCCCTATGTCATGGTGGCATCGGACGGAGATATAAGGGAGTATGGTAGTGGTGCTCCCCATCCAAGAAATTATGGGAGTTTCCCTAGGGTATTAAGCTACTATGTAAAGGATCAATATATTTTAACCATGGAAGAAGCTATAAAGAAAATGACTTCCATGCCTGCAAAGAAACTCAGCATCAAAGACCGTGGTGTCATAAAACCTGGTAATTGGGCTGACATTGTTATCTTCAATGAGAACGAGATAAAAGATACTGCCACCTTCTTTAATCCCCATCAGTATCCCTTAGGCATCAAGTATGTTATAGTGAACGGTACCCTCACCGCTAAAGATGGAAAGCATACGGGAAAGGCAACAGGCAAAGTCCTCTACGGGCCCGGAAAGATAGGTAAATAAAAAAAGCCCTTGGCTTTCCAAAAGTTAAAGCCAAGGGCTTCCAAAAAGTTCACTTTTAATTAACACTTCGGTAATTGCTCCATAATTGCCGATCCCATCTCACTGGTGGTACTTTTACCACCTATATCTGGTGTCCTTACTTTGCCTTCAACTAGAACCTTTTCAATAGCCCTAATCACTCTATCTGCCCAAGCTTTTTGTCCCAAATGATCTAGCATAAGAGCAGAGGCCCATATGGCCGCAATGGGATTTACAACACCTTTCCCTGCCATGGAAGGAGCAGAACCGTGGATTGGTTCAAACATGGAAGGAAATTTCCTTTCAGGGTTTAAGTTAGCTCCCGGTGCAAATCCCAATCCACCCTGCAAAGCAGCTCCTAGATCTGTCAATATATCCCCAAAGAGGTTTGATGTTACCACTACATCAAATCTTTCGGGCTCTAATATCATATACATAGCTGCTGCATCTACCAGCATCCTATCAGTTCTGACATCGGGGTATTCCCTTGAAATCTCTTCAAACACTTCATCCCAAAATATCATAGAATGCTTTAGAGCATTGGATTTTGTAATAGAAGTTACATGCTTTTTCCTGAGCCTTGCCTGTTCAAAAGCAAATCTCATGACCCTTTCTGTTTCAAATCTTGTAAACAAAGCTACCTGCAAAGCAAGCTCTTTATCACATCCCAAGTAGGCACGACCACCAATATCCCCATACTCCCCTTCCTTGTTTTCTCGGACAAACAACATATCTATATCCCAATCCTTTTTAAGAGGAGATGATGCACCTTTTAGTAATTTTATGGGTCTGTAGCTTACATATTGATCGAAACCTTTTCTTAACCCAAAAATTAACTTACCTATACTAATGAAATCCTGAACATCGGGATGCCCTACAGCCCCTAAAAATATAGCATCATAAGGTTCTAATACCTCTAAAAAATTGTCAGGAGCAACACTACCCGTTCTTAAATAATTCGTTGCACCCCAAGGAAAATCTTGAAAATGAAATTGTATATTTGATGATTGTTCTATAGCTTTTAATACCTTGATAACCTCATTTACTATTTCCGGTCCTATACCGTCCCCTGGTATTAGAGCAATTCTATATTCGGTCATAATATAAGACCTCCCAGCTCTTTTTAAGAATATTTTTGTTTAAATAAAGGTTTAATTCCGCCATTTTCTAAAATACTTATAACAAATTCCGAAAGCCCTTGACCTTGAAGCTTTTCCTTTGTTGTAATATTATTTATTTCACCGGTTAAGAGGTCTATTTCTATCAAATCTCCTTCTTTAACCTTGTCTAATATATCTGGGCAAGTTATTACAGGCAAACCTAGATTTATGGCATTTCTGAAAAATATTCTTGCAAAGGACTCTGCCACTATAGCACTTGCTCCAGCTTCCTTTAAGGTGATCGCAGCATGTTCCCTTGAAGATCCACACCCAAAGTTCCTTCCGGCTACTACTATACCGCCTTGCTTTAGCTCTGAAGCAAAGTCTGGCCTCGCCCCTTCCATACAATGGGATGCAATATCAGTTTTGGCCACTAGCTCAAGGTACCTACCAGGATAAATCTGATCTGTATCAATATTATCGCCAAAGACAAAGGCCTTTCCTGATATTTTTCGCTGCATTATTACACCTCCCCGATGTATTCTCTAGGATCTACAATTTTTCCCGCTAGGGCAGAAGCCGCACAAGTAGCTGGAGAGGCTAGGTATATGTCAGCACCGGTGCTCCCCATCCTACCGGGAAAGTTTCGGTTGGTGGCCGTAACACATACCTCGCCCGGGGCAATAACCCCTTGATGTGCACCAAGACACGGGCCACAACCGGGAGAGCTGAAGGTTGCACCAGCCTCTATCAGAGACTGAACATAGCCTCGCCCTATCGCATTTAAAAAAACTTCCTTCGAGGCCGGTATTATTACCAACCTGGTCTTATCGTTAATTTTTCTTCCATTTAGAATCTTATATGCCCATTCTATATCCTCTAAACGGCCGCCGGTACATGAGCCGATAAATACCTGATCTACCTTAGTGCCTTTTAGTGTATCTACTGGAACCACCTTGTCTACACTGTGGGGTATGGCCACTTGGGGTGATAGATCCGATATGTCAAAGGTATATGTATCACTGTAAGAATAATCCAGGTCAGTTACAGGGATATCGATATTATTTACATCGATACCCTTTCCTTTGAGATAGTTTAAAGTCGTATCATCAGGATGTATATAAGACGTCTTCGCACCCATTTCTACTGCCATATTGCAGATCACCATTCGACCTGCCACATCAAGGCCCTCAACAACCTCACCTGTAAACTCTATTGCCTTGTAAACTGCCACATCAGTTCCCAGTTTGCCTAATATGTGCAAAATTATATCCTTAGGGAGAACTCCCCTAGGAACTTGTCCTTTTATCTCAATTTTGACCACTTCCGGCACCCTAAACCATAACTCTCCGGACATCAAGATACAAGCCAGGTCAGTTGCACCAACCCCAGTGCCAAAGGCTCCAAATGCACCATGGGTAGTAGTGTGCGAATCCGTGGCTACCAATATCATCCCCGGGAACACCAGCCCAGCCTCAGGCATAACCTGATGGCATACCCCTTTGTCAATATCAAAAAGATGCTTTATCCCATGTTTCCAAACAAATTCCCGCATGGCCTTGTGGTTTTTTGCAGATTTTATAGTGGGAGCCGGGGCATAGTGATCAAAGACAAATACTACCTTATCCGGATCCCAGACCCTTTTTCCTCCCATTTCCTCAAAAGATTCTACTACTTGAAGATATAGATCATTGACTTGTGCAAGATCTACTTTACATATAACTATTTCTCCAGCTTTTACCGTATCTTTTCCACTGGCTTTGGCCAATATTTTTTCCAGTGCATGCATTTATCTCCCTCCCATAGTATAAAATAAAAACTGCTTTTCTTATGAAAACTCCTCAAAAACATTAAAACGTGCAGAAAATTTAGTAAATAATTTCCTTAACGGGTTTTTGAATGTTTTAATATTTAAATAATTGTGCCCAGTCCCTGATTATAGCAAAATTCCTCGGACCACTTTAAACATGGGCCGAGGAATTTATTCTGATATATTTATTCTTTTAACATTACTGCTTTTAATTCCTCAGCATCGATTTTAAGTCTTGCTACACCTGTTTCCATAGCTACTTTTGCCACTTCCTTGGCCACATGAGCCGCAACTCTTGGATCAAACGCGCCAGGGATACAATAATCTGGTGTAAGTTCTTCATCGGATACCAAAGATGCAATGGCTTTAGCTGCTGCCATCTTCATTTCTTCGTTGATATCGGTCGCTTGAACTTCCAGGGCACCTCTGAATATTCCCGGGAAGGCTAGAACATTATTTACTTGATTGGCAAAATCTGATCTGCCTGTTCCTACAACCTTAGCTCCTGCTTCTTTAGCCTCATCAGGATAAATTTCCGGCACAGGATTTGCCATGGCAAAAACTATGGAGTCCTTTGCCATCATAGCTACCATTTCCTTTTTCACTGTTCCTGGTCCTGAAACTCCAATAAATATGTCGGCATCTTTCATGGCATCTGCAAGACTTCCCTGGATGTTTTGTTTGTTTGTAATCTGGGCAAGTTCCTTTTTACTTTCATTTAGGTTACTACGGTCTTTTGATATTATACCTTTGCTATCACATACAATAATATCTGATGCTCCGGCATTTAATAGAAGTTTGGCTATGGCTACACCGGCTGCTCCGGCTCCACTTATGGCTACTTTTACGTCTTTCATTTCTTTTTTTACTACTTTCAGGGCATTAATTATTACTGCTAAAACTACTACCGCCGTGCCGTGTTGGTCATCGTGAAAGACCGGTATATCAAGCTCTTGTTTTAAGCGTTTTTCTATTTCAAAGCATTTGGGAGCTGCTATGTCTTCTAAGTTAATTCCCCCAAAAATAGGGGCTAAATACTTCACGGTTTTTACTATCTCATCAGCATCCTGGATATCTAGACATATGGGAAAGGCATCGACATTGGCAAAGTTTTTGAACAATACTGCTTTGCCTTCCATTACGGGAATTCCGGCCTTTGCCCCTATATTGCCAAGCCCCAGCACTGCAGAACCATCGGTAACAACTGCTACCATGCGTCCCTTTGACGTATACTCGTATATTAGATTTGGATCCTTGTGAATTTCCTTGCAGGGTTCAGCCACACCGGGAGTATAGGCAAGGCTCAAGTCCATTGCATTTTCTACCTTCACTTTACTAATAACTTCAATCTTACCCTGTTTTTCACTATGTAACTTTAATGCCCGTTCTTTTAAATCCATAGGATCACCTATCTCCTTTTTTATTTTTATAAATGTCTATGAAAAGTATAACAAATATATTATTCAACATAAGGTACTGTGGAGTTGGCATTAGTTAATACTAATACTTTTGCTTGATCGCCATACTCAGATAAGGCCTCATCTAGGGCTGCCTGAGCTGATACAGCCGGAGTAAAGAAAATATCTTTTGTAAAGTCCTTGTCTAGACTGGATATGAGGTATACTTTGGCTCTTTCCAGGACTGCACATATAAAGGCTGCTTTATGAGCACCAAGTATGAAGTCTTTTTTTATCCATTCTACCGGTTCATGGGGAGATTTTGCTTTGAGCATCCATTCTTCAAAGGTTTTTTCTCCTAACCCATCTCTACACTCAGCCAAAAGAATTATACTTCCCCCATCTCTTACAGCAAAGCTTGCGTTTTCTAAGCCTTTTTGAGCTTGGTATAGATTGATATCTTTTGGATAACCACCACAGGATGCTACCACGATATCTGCTTTTTCACCGATTCTCCTCTTATACATTTTATCAATATATTTAGTGCCTTCCCTATGGGCCTTTATTGGATCCCCGGCTACAACTTTTACTATTTCTTTGTTATTGTTTAGCACTGCATTTACAATAAAGTCTACTTTGGCTATTCGACCTGCTTCTTCTATGTCTTCTCTCATTGGGTTGCCATCAGCTTTTCCAGGCATTGTCCCCGGTTGTATCATCATTTCATGATTTGTCTCTATTGTTCTCTTACTACATACCCCAGGATGCAGGGCCTTATCGCCACCACTATAACCCGCTTTGTAGTGAAATTCCAGATTTCCGGTTGCAATTAATAGGTCTTTTTGGGTAACAGGTTTGAAGACTTCTACGGGGACACCTCTTTTTGTGGTCCCTAAATATACACAGTCATTTATATCGTGGTCTATGCATTTTACTTTGTGGTAGATCTGTTCTCCTACTAGTTTCTTTTTTTCTTCTTCTGTGTGTTTTCTATGATAGCCTAATCCAAAAACTACGGTAATTTGGTCATATTTTACCCCTGCTTCTACTAGTTCTTCAATTATAGGTGGCAGGAGGATATGGGATGGTGAAGGGCGGGTTATGTCACTTGCTAAAATGACCACATTTTTTTTGCCTTTGGCCATCTCTTTTAGTGGAATACTTCCTATGGGGTTATTTAGGGCATTTTTGACTTCTTCCCTATCATCTGCTACTTTTTCTAAATCCATCGGTGACAGTATTGCGTATAAATTTTTTTCAGGAATGCTAAGCTCTGTATAGGCTTTCCCATATTTTAATGTCAGTTTTCTCATTCTGTTCACCCCTTTCCAATTATTGATAAAAGTAGGGAGTCCTCTTTTTCATTTGGAGGGCACCCTACATAAAACAAATCAATATTTGCTCATTTCATCAGTAAGTTGGGTAAGAACATTGCTACACCGGGTACATAGGTTACAACTAGAATACAAATGATGAGCACAATCAAAAAGGGCATTATAGCTTTTGTCAATTCATCAAGACTTATCTTGGCTATATTACATGCCACAAACATACAAAGTCCTACCGGAGGAGTGATCATTCCAACAGCTAAGTTTACAATCATCACTATCCCCATAAATAGTGGATCAATTCCTACCTTAGTTATGATTGGTAGTAATATTGGTGTAACCAGTGTAACCGCAGCCGTTGTATTGAGAAAAGTACCTAGAATAAGTAATATGATGTTAACTAATAAAAGTATTAAGTAAGGATTTTGCGTAATACCTAGCATACCTGCTGCAATCCGCTGAGGAATCATTTCACGGACTAAGAACCATCCAAAAAAGTTTGCACATGCTATTAAAAACATTATAACTGCTGTACCTACTGCTGAGCGAAACAGAATCTCCGGTATTTCCCTCCACTCCAGTTCCCGATAGACAAATAGTCCAACTAATATTCCATAGACAACAGCTACTGCAGCAGCCTCCGTAGGAGTAAATATACCACCATATATACCACCTAAAATAATTGCAGGCATTAAAAGGGCAAAAAAACTTTCTTTAAAAACCTTTAATCCTTCCCAAAAACTAACCTTTTCTGTGCCTGCATAACCATTCTTTTTAGAAATAACATAAGCCACTATCATCATTGATAAACCCATGAGAATACCAGGACCAAAACCTGCTAGGAACAGTTTTCCAACAGACACACCGGCAATGACGGCATATAAAACCATAGGAATACTTGGTGGGATGATTATACCCACCGTTCCTGCTGATGCAACTACCGCTGCAGCAAATTTCTTATCATAACCCTTTTCTTCCATAGCAGGTACCATCAATGAGCCAATAGCAGCCGTAGTAGCCGGAGAAGAACCGGATATGGCAGCAAAAAACATCGATGCAAGAATGGAAACATGAGCTAATCCCCCTGCTAAAGTTCCTACTAAGGCACTGGCAAATTTGATCAGTCTTTCAGAAATACCTCCCCGAGACATAACATTTCCTGCCAAAAGAAAGAAAGGAATAGCCATCATAGGAAAAGAATCAACGGCCTTAAACATCACTTGAGGTGCAATAGATAGGGATACTGTGGTAAAGTTATACACAGCAATAAGTGTAGCAAGCCCCAAGGAAATAGCTATTGGAATTCCTATGACTAAAAATAACGCAAAAAGTCCAAAAAGAAATAAAGCCATTTTCAATTCACCTCAATATTATAAATGTAACTTTTAGCTGTTGAGAATCTCTCTAAATTCCTCAGTAATAAGTACTATAAAGTTAATAAACATCAATACACTGCTTAGAGGTATTGCCAGATAGGGTAAAAACATAGAAATCTGCATAGCCGGTGAACGCTGTTTCGTAACTTTCATTGCCAAAGTCCAAGAATAATATCCTACTAAGGCCACAAAAAATATACAGCAAATATAACTTACTATACTAGCTATTCTTCTCATTCGCTTAGGTAATAAAGATGTAAAAAGCTCTACTCCTGTATGGGATTTTTCTAAAACCGCTACACTAGCCCCTAGATAAGTTATCCATACGAATAAATAACGGGCGAGCTCCTCAGCCCAGGGGATAGGTTTTAATAAGACATATCTCCATATTATCTGCATAAATATAACTACTGTCATGACTCCAAAGAAAGTTGATGAAAGCACTTTTACTATCTTATTTAAAACCTCTAATATACTGTAAGTTAGCGATGTATTTGTTTCGGTCTGCAAAGTTTTTCCCTCCAGTCATGATTAGGGGACAGACTTTAAATCTATCCCCACAATTCTTACAATAATCTAATTATCCGCAGCTTGAATTCTGTCAATTAAGTCACCATATTCTTGTCTATACTTATCGTAAACAGGTTCAACAGCTTTTTGGAATGCGGCAATATCAACATCTTCTACTACAGTCATACCTTTTTCCTTAATTTGTTTTATAAAATCCGCTTCTTGATCAGCTGCTAATTTTCTTTCGAAATCTCTGGCCTCTTCTGCTGCCTCTATTAATGCCTTCTGAATATCTTCTGGCATTTTATCAAAAAGATCTTTGCTCATTACTAAGGGTTCAGCTGTATAGAAGTGACCGGTTAAAGATAGATAATCTTGAACTTCATAAAATGCATTATGAATTACGTGGGCAGCAGGGTTTTCCTGACCATCAATGGTTTTTAGTTGCAGAGCAGAAAATACTTCACCAAAGGCCATAGGTGTAGCCGCAGCTCCTAAAGTTGTAAAGGTATCGATATATACAGAACTTTCCGGAACTCTTATCTTTAGGCCCTTTAAGTCCTCGGGTTTCTTAATCGCAACCTTTGAGTTAGTTATGTGACGAAAACCGTTTTCCCAATAAGCAAGTACCTTCATCCCGTTTTGTTCCAGTTTTTTGCTGACCTCTTGTCCAATATCGCCATCCAACACTTTAAAAACATGGTCCCGGTTGCTGAAAATAAAGGGTAAGTCAAAAACTCCCGCACTCTTATCAAAGTTTGAAATTATCATTGTAGAAACAAGAACCATATCATGGGTACCCACCATACAACCTTCCAGCTCCTGTCTCTGGCCACCTAATTGATCTGATGGGTATATCTGAATTTCTACTTGACCATTCGTTTTTTTATCCACAAGTTCCGCAAACTTTTCCAGTCCATCTTGATAATAGTGATCTGGGGCACCTGTATGTCCCACCTTTATAACAATTTTTTCTCCCTCTTTTCCTCCTTCTCCTGGTGTTGCATCTTCCGTAGGACGTCCACAGCCAGTCAATACTAACGCTAAAATGGTGATCACAACCAATATGGAAAGAGACATTTTGCCAATTCTTTTCATTAAAAACTCTCCTTCTTTTAATTAATAATTTTTTACACTCTACTGTCCCTACAGTATTTTAACTACTCAGATCCCCCCTTTACTATTTATTTTCCTTCAGGTATAGCATCAATTCTGTCGGTAGTATACTTTTGTTCTATTCTTCGTATTTCTGGAAGACCAATCAGCTTATTAAAATCCTCAAAAGCAATCATTTTATCTAGATATCCTTTGGTTGTTCCTTCTTTCTTTAGGGTTTGCATGAGATCAGATACGGCTTTGGCAGTTACGTAGGTAGATGATACACAGAATATAACCAAGTCATATCCGATTTCCTCTAACTCTTTTGCACTTAAAAGAGGTGTTCTGCCATGTTCAAGCATATTAGCTAGAACAGGGACATTAAAGCTACTCGTCACTCTTTTCATTTCTTCAATACTCTCTACAGATTCAATAAAGAGAATATCGGCACCGGCTTCCTCATAAGCTTTACCACGCTCGATAGCCTCATCAATGCCGTAATTAGTGCGCGCATCAGTTCTCGCCATAATCATAAAATCCGGATCTCTTCTTGCATCACAGGCAGCCTTAATCTTTCCAACCATCTCTTCTTTTGGGACGATTTCCCGTCCTAACATATGACCACATTTCTTAGGCAAAACTTGATCTTCAAATTGAATACAAGCAACTCCGGCTTTTTCATACTCCCGGACGGCTCTCATGGCATTTACAGCATTTCCATAACCTGTATCCCCATCAGCAATAACGGGAATATTTACAGCCTCCGCCATATTTGCTGCTCTTTGAGCCATTTCAGTCATAGTCAAAAGCCCCACATCGGGTTTGCCTAAAAGACTTGCCGAGGTACCATACCCTGTCATATATACAGCATTGAAGCCAGCTTGCTCAATAATTTTTGCTGTTAAAACGTCGTGAGCTCCAGGTGCTACTAGAATTTGATCTGTAGATAATATTTTTCTTAATAAGGTTGTTTTTTTCACTTAATTTCCTCCTCCTGATAATTAAAACTTATACATGATATTAAGGGCCCTTAGCTTGTATTAAATATATAGAGCAAGTTTCGTGCCATATAAGTTAGAATATTTCAAGTCGACGAACCCGTGTTACTTATCTCATATTTTTTGACACAATTAGATAAAATTTTATAATAATTTAACGATACATTTTTAAACATAATGTTTATTTATGTAATGACTTAATTGAATCTTATTAAAAAAACATTTGACCTCACCTGAAAGTATTTAAGGTGAGGTCAAATGTTTTTTTTCTTTTCTTCATCTTTAAGTAATCTCCAAAGATGTACTCGGCTTATATCTAGTTTTTCGGCAGCTATGGTTTTATGACCGTTTACAGCTCTTAACGTTTTTAAAATAATTTCATATTTTATATCCTCCAGTTTTCCTTCTATATTTACCTCGATTTTTTTATCAACTTCCATAATTTCGGGCAATGCTGCTAAAATATGGTGTTTATCTATTTCTTTCTGATCATCAACAGTTACTACAAGTCTTTCTGCTACATTTATCAGTTCTCGAATATTACCGGGCCATTTATAGCTAGTCAATAATTTGATGGCTTCTTGGGATATTATAATATCTTTTCTATTGCTAATAAATTTTAAAAAATGTATTAGCAATTCAGGGATATCTTCTTTGCGCTCTCTAAGCGGTGGAACATATAGATTAAGTACATTTAATCTATAGTATAGATCCGCTCTAAATCTATCTTGCTCAACCAGAAGTGACAAATTGGAATTTGTCGCTGCAATTATCCTAACATCAACGGGAATTATTTTTTGAGAACCCACTGGTCTTATTTCCCGTTCTTGTAGAACCCTCAGCAGACTTGATTGCATTTTTTTACTTATACTATCGATTTCATCTAAAAATATAGTACCTCCATGGGCTAAAAGAAATAAACCTGGCTTACCTTCTTCCCGAGCCCCCGTAAAAGAACCACCTTCGTAACCAAAAAGCTCACTTTCTATTAAATTTTCCGGAATTGCTGAACAATTTATCGCCACAAAAGGCCCTTTATTTCGCTTACTCAGATTATGAATTGCATGGGCAAACATTTCTTTTCCCGTACCACTTTCACCACTAATTAAAATAGTTGAATCAGTTTTTGCCAGTAGCCGAGCTTTTTCTTTAATAGCAGATAGCTTTTGGCTTTTACCCATAATGTCATCTATGTTGTGTTTTGCCACATGACCTCTTGCGTGTAGTTTTTCACGGATTTTACGCTCTAGTTTTTGCAAATACGTTACATCCTTAAATGTAGCAATAGCACAGCTTGTTTTTTCACTTATTTTTATGGGAACTAAATTTGCAAAGACACATGTGTTCTCATCAATCTCAATAATCTTACCCAATTCCGCTTGGCCTGTTTTTAATATTGTTGTCAAATCTGAAAAATAATTAATTGAATTGATAGATTTATTTATAAACATCTTTGGGTTTTTGTCAAGGATCTTCTGGGCACTTTTATTGAATACAGTTATCTCTTCGGCTTCATTTATAGCTATTATGCCTTCCTGGGAATAATCTAAAATCGTTCGGAAATACTGGGCCTTTAGCCTTTCTTTGTGTTTTACCTTGGCAATTGTTATAGCTTCCTTTATAGCTCGAACAATAGCATCTTCACTATTTTGGATCAATATGCCGTGAAGTCCGGCCTTTTTAGCCAAAAATACTGTATGGACACCACCTACCACTATATTTAAGTTCCTATTTTTTACCTTCTCAATAATAGATCCGAGCTTTTTTTGATCCATAAAACTATAATGATGAATTTCTATATCCAACAGGCTTTCTAAAAGCTTTTGCTTAAAGACTAATTGGGAGCTAGTCACAATAGCTAATTTAGATCCTAATTTACTGCCTTCATATAAAGCATAGATCAAATCTTGATCATCGGTTAAAATATCCACAACGGGCACTTTTACTTTTTCACGTATTATGTCCGTAGTAGCCCCGCGGCTGATTATCACATCTACCCCTTGTCTTTCTAGCTCTACTGCTTTTTGCCCTGCATCGTTAAAAATGCCTTCACATACTGTTATATGGCAATTTTCAACCTTGTTTGCGATAATATCACAGGATTTTTTCAATTGTTCATAGGGAGCAATTATGGCCAAATTATATGAAATATTATCATCTAGCAATTCGGTCACCCGCCCCTATTTAGTATTTGCCATACTCTTGTCCTGCTAATACCTAATTTTTGAGCTGCTCGAGTTTGGTTGTAATTTTCTCTCTTTAACACCTCTAAGATAATATCATCTTCTATTTCCTTCAATGTTTTTTCTCCCAGGTAAAACACATAATTTTCATAAGATGTTTTACCTTTTATATCTCCTTGCCTAGAGTTGTTCCTAACTATATCCGAGTCTAAAGCCTCCTGTATGATATCAAGAGTAATTTCATTTATCGTCGAATCTAGTATAAAGGATAATCTTTCAGCAAAGTTCTTAAGTTCCCTGACATTACCAGGCCAATTATACTTGGTCAAATATGATAAGGCTTCCGGATGTATATTAAAATTTTGATCCGGATAGTGTCGTCGTAAAAAATGATTCAGTAATAAGATTATATCTTCCTTGCGTTCCCGCAAGGGGGGAATTTTCACCGGCAATACGTTTAAACGAAAATATAGATCCTGCCTGAAATCTCCATTAATAACAGCTTGTCTCAAATTTCTATTACTGGCGGCTATTATGCGCACATCTACGGTCACAACTTTGTCACTGCCTATAGGACGTATTTCCTTTTCTTGCAACACCCTTAAAAGCTTTGTTTGCATGGAAAGGGATATTTCTGAAATCTCATCTAAAAATATAGTACCATTATCTGCCGTAATAAAAAGGCCTTGTTTTCCCCCTCTTTTGGCACCGGTAAAAGCACCATGGGAATATCCAAAGAGTTCTCCTTCTAACAATGTTTCCGAAAGAGCAGAACAGTTTATTGCAACAAAGGGACCAGCTTTCCTAGGGCTATAGTTGTGTATTGCTTGGGCAAAAAGTTCTTTACCCGTTCCCGTTTCACCTAATAAGAGAATGTTGGAATTCGTTTCAGCAAACTGTTTAGCCTTTCTTTTTGTATCGATTACAGTTTTACTGTGCCCTATAATATCAGAAAAAGTAAACTTTGCCTCATGCTTTTTTATATTCAAATAACTTCTAGTTCTCTGTTCATATTCTTGTATTTTTGTTACATCTTGAAAGGTTATGACAGAACCAAGAATTTCTTGATTGATTCTTATGGGAACATAATTAATATAAACATCCAAGTCATTAATCTTTTGAAACTCACCAATTTTTGTTTTTCCTTTATTTAAAACCATTGTTGATATGTCGTTTTGTATTATATCGTCAATAGGTTTGTCTAAAATTTGCTTTTCTGATAGATTTACTAGTTTTGAAGCTGCTGGATTGCAAATAATTACCTTTCCCCTTTGATCAGTAGCTATAATTCCCTCATTGGCATAAGTCAGCATTGCTTTTAGCTGTTTTGTCGTAATTTCTTCCTTTTTCTTTATATCAACTATTCTCCGAGCTTCTTCAATGGCCTTTTCTATTTGCTCAATACTTGTTCTTATAAGAACACTGGGAATTCCCACTTCCTTGGCAATAAAGCAGCATTGCATTCCACCAACTAAGACTTTTACACCCTTAGATACAGCCGACTTTGCCACTTTAACTCCCTCTTGTCGGCTTCTTATACTAAAAATTTCTGTTTCTATATCCAAAACTGGCTCTAGCATCTTTATACCTTGAAGCATATTGGGATATACCAAAACACCTATTTTACTACCTATCTCTCGGGCCTCTAATAATGCACTGATTATATCGTAAATATTGACAGGGATCTCCACCACGGGAACTGTTATCCTACTGCTTTGTTGTAAAAGCCAAGCAGTTCCGCCTCGTGCAATAAAGGCTTCAGCTTTTTTATTTTCCTCTACTTGTATGGCCAATTTTAGGCCTTTATAAAGTAGACCCGGTATTACTTCTATGTCATCATTATATAGAGTCAAGTTCTGGGCCTGGTTTTCAATCTCATCATAGGGTGCTAATAAATATATCTTTTTTGGCAATACTATCACCCCCTGTACTTATTCTCTAAAGTTATGTTATATCCTTCTGATTTTTCGAAATAACGTTAAGATTCGAGATCCCATTGAAATCTATATTATTAAATACTTTTATTCTTGAAGGGTCTTTTTTCCCCTTAAAAGTAAATTCCCCCCTATACCAGCCATTAACATTCACCTAAGCTTAATAAAACCTAATTCAATATAAAAACTTCGTATAGATCGCGTCAAGTTTTTTTAGGTTTTTTCAAAAAAATGTAGATTGCAAGTTTAATTGCCTCACATATTCTTACAGGACCCTGTTTTAAGCA
>ERZ773359.4108-NODE-4108-length-15710-cov-12.144810_pt1 | contig 15710 bp, 17 predicted proteins | sample MGYA00374955_ERZ773359 | MGnify/ENA primary metagenome ERZ773359 (study PRJEB29098, sample SAMN04486028) | biogas fermenter metagenome | study: EMG produced TPA metagenomics assembly of the Biogas fermentation microbial communities from Germany - Plant 4 DNA1... | reverse complement strand
CAGAACCTGCTGACACTGCCAATATATCCGGTGATACTAGGGGATTCTTAAACATTCCCTGGTATACTACTCCAGAAAGGGATAGGGCCAATCCTACTAAAGCTGCACCTATTATTCTAGGAAGCCTTACCTGAAAAATTACAGTTTCTATGGTGGCATCCCAGGTTTTTTCTAGGGGGAAAATTTTTGATAAAAATACCCTCAATAAGGTCACAATATCAATAGGATATCTACCAATGGTAAAGGATATAAGAAATATTGCAACTAGTAGTATCACAAATGGATAAATAGATGCTTTTTTACTTTCTCTGTCTAAAAGATTCATTATAAATCTCCTTTTCGTTATTCTTTTATTAACATAACGCTAGCAAAAATATTAGACTCCTTTAAAATGTTCTTCATAAAGCTTGTTTACAAGTTCTTCTGCTTCCATTAAAAACTTTTCATATACTTTAATAAGCTTCTTTGCCTCCCATGTTAAAGAAGAGCCTCCACCATCTAGTCCACCAGATTTAGTTTCCAGAAGGGAATAACCTAGGGCCTTTTCTGCCCTATGAATAATTGACCAAGCCTTGCTGTAGGACATATTCATTTCCTTTGCTGCTCTATTTAAGCTTCCTAACCTATCAATATTTTTTAACAGTATACAAGGGCCTCTTCCAAATACCTTTTCCCCATCTACAGTCATCCAAAATCTACATTCCAATTTCAAAAGATCACCTACTTTTATAAAGGTATGGGGCATCCTTACCATATTTAACTGCTTGAATTTCTGCCATTATGGCCAGGGCTATTTCTTCTGGAGTCTCTCCCCCTAAATCTAATCCTATTGGACTATGAACCCTTGCTAATTCCTCTTCTGTAAAGCCCTTTTCCATCAAATTGCCAAAGCAGGCTTTAATTTTATTTAGGCTTCCTATCATACCAATGTACTTGGCATCCCTTCTTAAAACTGCCTCTAAAGCATCTTGGTCGAATTTATGGCCATGGGTAGCAATTACCACATAGGTATTGTGATCTATGTCTACATCCTTTAAATTTTCCTTTATGTTGCCATGAACAAACCTGTCTACAGTAGGAAATAGTTCAGGTGTTAGCCTTTCCTTTCTATGATCCAACACCATTACATAATATCCTAGTATATGGGCTATTTTACATAGCTTTTCTGCTATATGGCCTGCTCCACACATAACTATTTTTTCCTGGGCCTTATATACCTTTATAAAAAGACTTACCTTACCACCGCAAACCATTGGAAGAGCATTTCCACTTTCAGAGGATTTATCTAAATCATAGTCTATTAATCTATTTTGGTTCCTTTCAATACAATTTTTGGCATCCCTTTTGCCCATTTCCTCCAAGACTCCTCCTCCAATGGTGCCTGCTATTAAATTGCCTTCCTCATCTACTAGCATGGTACTTCCAACACCCCTTGGAGTAGACCCTTCTGCCCTTACTACAGTTACAGTGGCAACAGATTGGTTTTTTCCCACATACTCATTAAGCTTTTGTAAAAGCCTTCTATCCTCTATCATAACTATGCCTCCTTTTTTAAGCGTAAATACTCCAAAGTTTCTAAAACTCCATCTCCAATTTTTCTAGCCTTATCAGAAATGGTAAAGGCTAATTCCCTAATACATCTAGGATCTATGTCCCCTATCTTTAAGCCCTTATCTACTTCCAAGCCTTCCCTTATCATGCCTCTTAAAACTCCGTTTATTTCAGCTATTACTTTTTCATCTCCTACTTGGCAGACCACATCCCCTTTTTTAACCAAATCTCCTATCTGGCACAAGGGCCTCACTATGCCAGAAGTAGATGCCCTAAGTACCCTTTCCTTTGCATATCCCATTACTGGAGCTGGTAGGCCTGTATTTTCTTCTGCCCTGCCTTTATAAAAAACTCTTCCTAGATTGGGACCCCTATTGCTTTCTATAACTGCATCCACATCTACTCCTGCTTCAAAGCCAGGCCCAACCCCTATGGTGATGGGTGCCATATTTCTGTTGGTTCCTAGATTTTTCTTAGCAATAATTGCATCAACTACAGCCAGTGGCTTTATTTTTTTTATAATCTCTCCCTTGCCATCAATATAAACAGGTATGGAACCTTTTTCTAGTATTTTATAAATATCTTTTATGTCCTTAGCCAGCATACCCCTTATGCCTTCTACTGTAACTTCCCCTTCATATACTGCTTCACAGAAGGATACAGCCCGTCTAACAGCTAAGGGTTTATCTATTTCTAAAATAATCACCCTGTAACCAGCTTCATAAAGCTTATAGGCTATGCCACTTGCCAGATCTCCACCACCCCTTATGATTATAGTATCCATCTTGTCCATCCTCCTTAATATAGATATATGAAAAACAAAAATATAAATGCATGATATTATAGAAGGTATGGGAGGAGGGAAACCTCCCCCAGCCTTCATAGCTGCCATAGATCTTATTATTCCATTTCTGCATAAGTTCCAGCATACTTTTCCTTTTCTAATTCTTCCCTTTCAGCTTGTTCTTCAGCTAAAGTTTTATTAGGTATTATTAAGTTTAAAACAAATACAACTAAGGTAGCTATAATTACTGGGGAACTAGCAAATACCATCTTGAACCACTCTGGGAAATACTGTAATCCCTCTACTGGAATTTGAGTAATTCCCATTCCTAAAGCAACACCAAGACCAACTATAGTAGTATTTCTTACTGTCAATTCGTCTTGTACTATTAGCTTCATACCTGTCATAGTTATCTGTGCAAAAACAGATATGGTGGCTCCTCCTATAACACATTGAGGAATTGAAGTTATAACAGCACCAAATTTGGGAATTAGTCCAGCAATAAGCATTACTACAGCTGCAAGCTTAAATACCTTTAAGCTAACTACCTTTGTCATAGCTACAATTCCAACATTTTGACTGTAAGTAGCAGTTGGTAATGCCCCTATTAAAGAACCAATAATACTGGTTACTCCATTTCCTTTTATACCGCCTGCAATTTCTTCATCTGTAGCTTCCCTATCCATTCCACCTACTGTAGTTCCAGATAAGTCACCAACAGCTTGAATTGAATTAACTACATACATAATTGCCATACTTACAACAGCTGATATAGGAAACTCTAGTTTATATGGCAAAATACTGGGTAAAGTAAACCATGAAGCAGTTTTTATAGACTCAAATGAAACTATACCAGCAATTAAACTAGCTATGTATCCAACAATAATTCCTATAAGTATTGCTGCAAGTTTTATGTATCCTTTACCAAACATATTACAAACTAGCACTACAACTAAAGTTAGTATTGCAATACCCCAATAAACTAAACCTCCATATCTTGGGTCTGTTGATGCAAATCCGCCAGCCATGTAGTTAACAGCTACTTTGTATAAGGATAGCCCAATAGTAAACACCACAGTTCCAGCTACTATAGGTGGGAAATACTTTCTAATTCTTTTTATAAATACACCTACCAGATAGGCAACAATCCCACCTACTAGCTGGGAACCAAGTATAGCCCCAATTCCAAAAGATTCACCAATTGCTAAATATAGTTGGTATATAGGCAAAGCTTACACCTATAATTAAAGGCAGTTTTGCACCAATTCCAAATATAGGAGTAGTTTGTATAAAGGTCCCAATAGCAGCTATAAACATACATGCTTGTACAAGTAGTATTTGTTGATCAGTAGATAAACCTATGGCACCTGCTAATACTAGTGCAGGCAGTACATTTCCTACTACCATTGCAAGTATATGTTGGAATGATAGTGGAATTGTCTTATTTAGGCTTGGATTTCCCTCTAAACTAAATAGGGATGTGTTTGCAGATTTTTTACTAATGTCCATTTTTCCCCCTCCAGTTTTAGACTTATAAAATTATTAAGTTTTTTATCCCTTACCATTGGTATATATATTTTCCTTTCTCAATACCACCTCCCTAGCCTATTTTTTAATATATTTGTTTGCTTTTAATATTGGTAACTAATATAGATCCTTTAAAGCCTTCTTGATACAATTTTTCCCTTATCCTATTTCCCCTCAAAATTAATCCATCATTAAAAGCCTTATTTAGTATGAGAACCCTTTCCCCATAAGCCCCTTTAAAGAGCCCTTTTTCATGTAAAACGCATCTTATTATGGCATCCTCATCTACCCTGTCTGTTAGTTGTTTATCAGTAATCCTTATAAATATTTCTGGCCTATGGGCTATATCCTCTATCCTCTTATCTAAAGCATCTAGGCCTATTATGCCTATGGTTTTACATGTTTTTTCTGGTACCACCGGCTCATAGGAGGCTGGAGCTTTAATGGGTTTTCCTTTAGCACCATCAGCTTCAATTAATATAAAATCAAATAGTTTCCTATCTATAATATCTGCCATCTTATCCAATGAAAATCCCAATAGCTTACCATTTTTTATCCTGCTTCCTAAAACTGTAATACTGCCTTCTATAGGGTTGTAATCGTTTTCTAAATCCTTTAGAAAGTAATAATCATATCCACCTTCAGGGCTATAAATGGCAGTTGTTGTAGTAACTAAAACTTTATGGCCTATTTCTTTCAATTCATTAGCCAAGGTATAGAGAGTTGTAGTCTTTCCACCTCCACCTACTAAGGATATGACTTCTCCCATTTTTGTATTTAAATTTAATTTTTTATATAAATACACCAATACCACCTAATTGAAAATATTTAATCTTAAGCACCTATACACTATTGGCAAAATTTTAAATAGTTTTGAAGTCTGTGGGCCTTTGTGGGCGACCCGAAGGCCGCCATCTATTAATTTTGTTCTTTTAGCCCCTTAAGTATCTTATCTGGTGTTATGGGTAGGTCCCTGATCCTTAAGCCTGTTGCATTGTATACAGCTTCTTGTATAGCAGGACAGGATGTGTTAATTACTACCTCCCCTATGGATTTTGCTCCAAAGGGTCCTGTTGGTTCGTAGCTTTCAGCAAACTCTACTGTAATATTTCCTATATCCTTTACTGTAGGTATTGCATACTTCATTAAATTATTTGTAATTAAGGTTCCATCAGCAGCCACCTTTACATCCTCTAATAGGGCCATTCCTATACCCTGTACAATTCCACCTTCTACCTGGGTCTTTGCTAAGGTTGGATTAACAACTGTTCCTATATCAAGTACTCCTACATAATTTACTACCTCCACTACACCTGTTTCTAAATCTACCTCAACTTCTGCAAAACCTGCCATATAAGGAGGTGGTGACTTATGGCAAACATAGGAATCTGATGTTGTAAGCTGATGATGGAAATACATTAATTTTGTAGCCAGCTCCTTTAAGGACATAGATCTGTCATAGCCCTTAACACCTATAGTTTCCCCATCAAATTCAACCTTGTCTACATTGGTTCCAAGTATTTTTGCCCCTTCTTCTATAATAAGCTTTTTCATCTTTTCTGCAGCCTTTTTTACTGCATTTCCCGTTACATAGGTGGTACTTGAAGCATAGGCTCCTGAGTCAAAGGGTGTAATATCAGTATCTGAAGATATTACATTGATTTTGTCAAAGGCTACTCCTAAAGTTTCAGCACATATTTGGGCCAGTATTGTATCACTACCGGTTCCTAAGTCAGTGGCTCCTACAAGCATTGTAAAGGAACCATCATCACATAGCTTTATTGTGGCAGAACCCATATCCACATTGGCAATACCAGAACCCTGGCGTCCTATGGCCATGCCAACACCTCTGACCTTGTTTTTGCCTACAACTTTTCTAGGATACTTTTCATCCCAACCTATTAGTTCCTTTCCTCTACTTACACAATAATCTAGGGCACAGCTTTCATCTATAACTGCAGGACTTATGTTTTCAACACCATTGAAATTAAAGGTGATTTCAGGTTCCCCTTTTCTTATCATATTCATATTTCTAATTTCTGTAGGACACATGTTTAGTTCATGGGCTAGTTCATTTACTGCACTTTCTATGGCATATATTCCCTGGGTAGCACCGTATCCTCTGAAGGCACCACAGGGGGTACGATTTGTATATACTACTTTTCCTATAAATCTTGTAGCTTCAACTTTGTTGTATAAGTTTATGGACTTCATACCTGCCTGCAAAAATACTGCATAGGCATGTTCTCCATAGGCACCAGTATCTGATAAACCTTTTAAGTCTATGGCTCTAATTTTGCCATCCTTGCTGGCACCAATGGTAACATCAAATCTCATGGCATGTCTTGGGCTGCCTGCATTAAATACTTCCTCTGTAGTATAGATGTTATAGCATGGTTTTCCAGTTTTAAGGGTTACAAAGGCACTGTAAAGTTCTGTATTCATTGTTTGTTTTGCACCAAAACCTCCACCTATTCTAGGCTTTATAACCCTTATCTTACTAGCTGGTATTTGTAGTGCCCTAGCTAAAATTCTTCTTACATGGAAGGGGATTTGGGTTGAACTTACTACAACCAACCTTCCCTTTTCATCTATATACGCAAAGGATCTAAAGGTCTCCAGCATAGTCTGTTGGGTTGAATGGCTATAGTATCTTCTACTTATAACTACATCTAACTACATCACATTCACTAAGTACCTTGTCCACATCTCCCTTAGATATGTCCACTTTAGCAGCTATGTTCCTATCTGCTTCCAGTCCTACATCTACCAGGCTAACTAGATCCTCTTCAGGGTGAATAACAGACTCATGGCCTTCTGCCTTTTCGAAATCTAATACTGGTTCAAATACCTCATATTCTACCTTAATAAGTTTTAAGGCCTTTTCTGCCCATTCTTCATTTACTGCAGCTACAATGGCCACATCGTCTCCCACATGTCTAACATACTCATCTAATATGAACTTATCATAGGTTGATGCTTCTGGATAGGCTTGTCCTGCCCTGGTAAAGGGTACCCTTGGAACATCCTTATATGTAAATACAGCTTCTACACCTGGTAATTTTAAAGCCTTGCTTACATCAATAGTTTTATCCTTGCAAATGCATGAGGACTTCTTAAAACCTTTACTACTAAGGCATTTTTGGGTATAAGGTCTTCAGTGTATACTGGCTTTCCCATAGCCAGGCCTAAATTGTCAACTTTAGCTATTGATTGATTTACTATCTTCATTATTTCACCCCCAAATATTCTTTTATAGCTGTCAATTGTCTTTTATAGCTGTCAATTGTGCAACATAGCCAGTGCATCTGCAAAGATTACCTGTAAAATAATTTAGTATTTCTTCGTCTGTAGGTTCTTTTGATTCATTTTCCAATTCCTTTTCTAATCCTACTAGGGTCATGATGAAACCAGGTGTACAAAAACCGCAGTGAATGGCACCTGCTTCTGTAAAAAATTTAGTGATCTCCTTAGCCTTTTCTTCTATGCCTTCTATAGTTACAACCTTACGGCCTTCAGCCCTTGCAGCCAGATAAGAACATGAATGGACAGGTTTATCATCTACCAAAACTGTACATGCACTGCAGGATGTTGTGGTACATCCCCTTCTAACACTTAAATATCCAAGCCTTCTTAATACATCTAGTAAGGTTTCCTGGGGTTCAATAGTTACTTCCTTTTTTTTCATTGTTAATATTTAAAATTGCCTTCATTATACCACCTCCATTATTGCTCTTTTTACTAGGACTTTGCATATATCCTTCCTATACTCTTCTGTTCCTAGGTAATTAGTACCAAATTTTAAACTTTCACTGCATATTTCTCCTGCCTTTAAGGCTGTATCTTCATCTATATTAGAATTTGTATTTAAGAAGTCTGCTGCCTCCTGGGCTAAGGCTGCAACCATTGGCCTTGCTCCTATTGAAATTTTAAACCCATCCTTATTTTTAGCTACTGCCACACTTAAAGTTGGATAACCACTAGTAGATTTTCTGATGGTCTGGTAGGAAGTTGAAGTTTTTTCCTTCTTCAGCACTATCTTAGTCAATATATCCCTTTCACCTAATTTTGTATTTAAATAATCCTCTAATTTTATTTCACCATTTTTATATAATACAAGTGTACAATCTAAAATACAAGTGTACAATCTAAGGCTAAAAGGGCAGTTATTAAATCTGAAAATCCATATTTGGAATATACACTAGCTCCAACAGTTACATAATTTCTAAACTGTACTCCCACTATTCCCTTCAGGGCATCAGCTAGTAAATTGCCAAAATACTCCTTTAAAATTTGACTCTTTTCTAAGTCCCTGAAGGTAGTCATGGCACCTATTTCTATTCCTTCATCTGTTTCCTTAATATAATTTAAGTCTAAATCACAAAGGTCTATAGCTGTATTTATGCGCTTTGAACCTAATCTTAAAAAGGCACCTCCTCCAAGGATCCTTGAATTTTTGTTGCTAGACAAAAGTTCATAGGCTTCTTCTAAACTTTTAGGTCTTATGTAGTCTTTTATCATTAGCACTTATATCACTCCCTCATGTAATAATGTCTATAATTTTTGATGATTACTTAAAAATATATCAATGTTGTTTTTATTTATATTTAACCCTCTCCCATTAGGGATTCAAGGGAAAGACCTACTTCGTATAGCCTACCTTCTTCATCATGGTAGTTAGGAATTTAAATAGCTTCCCATCTTCAAGCCTGATCTTAATAGGGGTTGCCACATGCTCTTTCTTTCCTTCCTTTAGCTGTAAAAAGCTTGCATCTGCTTCATATAGGTTGAGACCTAAACTAGCCTTTTCATTGGTGTATACTACATTGCCCTCAGAATCTGTTATATATATGGCATCTACCCCTGTTTCCTCAAGTAGCTTTTCTATATCCTTATCATCTAATGCACCTTTTTTCATCCTATAGTCCTTAACTATTTGAACCTTTTCAAGCATGATATTCTCCATAGCTTTTCCAGCTATAAACTCTTGCATGCCAAATACATGGTCTCTCATATCTTCTGCCATCTCTTGTAGATTTCTTGCCCTTGAGTACTGTTCCATTACCTGGGCTGAAGTTTCACCCATGTGGGATGCTATTTCTTGTGAAAAAGAAGTTATCTTTTCAATATTATGGGTAATTCTTTCTATATTAGCATTGTTTTCCTTAATAACCTCTGTAATTCCCTCCAGGTTTTCCTTGCCCCTATTTAATCTTTCTATTATGGATTCAAATTCCTTATTAGTAGCCTGCATAACTTCTAAGTTTTCTTCCATATACTCCATTTCATCTTCCATAAACTCCCTGGCAGTGGATATATCCTTCTTTAGGGTATAAATTACTTCCTCTATTTTTGAAGAGGCTTGGGCAGTCTCTTGGGCTAGTTTTCCTACTTCCATGGCTACAACAGCAAAACCCCTGCCTTCTTCTCCAGCCCTTGCCGCTTCAATAGAAGCATTTAATGAAAGCATATTTGTTTCCTTAGAAATGGAATTTATTAAATCTATTAATTTAACTATTTCATCAGAATAAGCATCTAGTTTCTGTATTTGCTTCAAAGTATTTTGAGCCATATCCTTTGTATTTTGTATTCTATTTCCTATTTCTTCTATATTCTCCATACTTCTTTGAGCAGAAGTAATTGAGTGGGATATAAACTGGCTTCTATCAATAATTTCCCTTTCTATTTCTTCTAAGGATTCATTTAGGCTATTTGCCAGTTCGTTGCTATCCATCAACATATTAGCTTGTTCCATTGAATTTTTATCTGCAACTTCAACTGAAGAAGCAATTAGTTTAGTAGAAGTTAAACTGTCCATAGAAACTATATTTAGTTTTTCACATATACTTAATATTTCTGTGGAGATTTCCACCTGCCTTTTAAAATTTTCCTTAATACTTTTAGCTAATATATCCAGTTCCTCTTTTATTTCTATTGGTATGGCTTCTCCACCAGCTCCTATCAAGTCTGTTTCTTTTAAATTTTTAACATACTTTCTAATTTTTTCCAAAATTTTTATTCTAAAAATTAAATATAGTATATATGAAGACAAGAGTGACAATAGAACTATAGCGACAGCTATAAGGATTCCATCTAAGTATTTAGCTAAGTATGAACCTAAGGTCATGGCAACAGCATACACTATAAAGGTGTATTTAAAGACTCTTAAATTCTTAAGGCGGATTTTAATCACCTTCCCCTTGCCGATGAGGGAGTTACTCCACTAAATCTATGAATTTAAATTGACCAACATGGAATAATCCCATATCGGTAATTTTTATATCCGGTATAACTGGCAATGCTATAAAGGATAAGGTCATAAAAGGATCTATATTTTTGTTTACCCCTAGCCTTTCATAGGCTATATCCAGCATGTTGGTAAGCTTTTTATCCACAACTTCCAAGGGCTCCTCAGACATAAGGCCAGCAATGCTTAAGGGCAATGTATCCAAAATCTTCCCTTCATATACTATGGTTAGGCCTCCTCCTACCCTTTCCAGCTCCTTGACTGCCATGAGCATATCTTCATCATTATCACCAATTACAATAAGATTATGGGAGTCATGGGCAACAGTTGAAGCTATGGCCCCATTTTGTAGCCCAAAATCTTCCACTAGAGCTAGTCCAATATTGCCAGTCCTTTTATGGCGTTCAATAACTGCCACCTTTAATAGATTATCACCCTTAACAAATAGGCCATCTTCTACTACCAGATCCTCTACACTTTTTACTACATGTTCAGTAATTAAGCTATGGGGTAATAGTTTTATTACATTGACCCTTTCACCCTTAATGGGAACTTGAAAATCCTCTATACTTATTTCCTTAATATTTACTGTGTTTTTCATGGAAGCATTGTCTCTAACAGTCACATCAAATAAAGGTTTATTATCTTCTGCCACCAACTTACCATCTTTAAATACCTTTATAATATTAAAATCCTTTAAATTATCTATTACAACTAAGTCTGCCTTAAATCCAGGAGCTATAGCCCCTTTTTCCTTTAGGCCATAGGCTTCTGCTGCATTTAAGGATGCCATTTTTATACAGTCTATTGGATCTATGCCTGCCTCCATAGCCAGCCTAATATTGTGGTCAATGCTGCCATCTTTTAATAAGTCACCTGGATGCTTATCATCGGTACAATATATACATCTTCTAAGATTGTCCTTATTTACTCCTTTTATTAGGTCCTTTAAGTTTCTGGCAGCTGATCCTTCCCTTATATGAATATACATGCCTAGCCTAAGTCTTTCATTCATTTCCTCTATTGTAGAGCATTCATGTTCTGTTTTAATTCCAGCAACCACATAGGCATTAAGTTCCTTATCAGAAATTACAGGACCATGGCCGTCTATTATCTTGTCCTTAAACACTTGTAGCTTATTTAATACCTTTTGGTCCTGGTTTACCACTCCTGGATAGTTCATCATCTCTCCCAGGCCCAGTACCCTTGCTTCATCAATTAATTTCTCTAAATCTTCTGCCTCCAGTACAGCTCCTGCATTCTCAAAAGGAGTTGAAGGAACACAACTAGGCAGCATTATATACACATCTAGGGGAAGATTTTCACTTTCTTCAAGCATATATCTAATACCTTCTATGCCCTTTACATTAGCAATTTCATGGGGATCTGCAATTATAGTAGTAACCCCTCTTGGCACAATGGCTTTGGCAAATTGATTAGGAGTCACCATGGAGGATTCAATGTGAACATGGCCATCTATAAAGCTAGGAGATAGGTATTTACCCTCTAGATCTATTTCTTCCTTTCCTTCATAGACACCTATTCCCACTATATATCCTTCATCTATGGCCACATCTCCTTTTATTATTTCATTGGTAAATACATTTATGATATTGGCATTTTTCAAGACCAAATCTGCCTTTTCTTCACCCCTAGCAACGGCTATAAGCTTTCTCATTTAACTTCCCCCTTTTCTTTCTCATGCTCTTGGATAGCCTTAACCAGCCTTTCTGGAGTAACGGGTAATTCTGTAATCCTTACCCCTATGGCATCATATATGGCATTTAAGATGGCAGGTCCTACGGGAATCATAGTTGGCTCTCCAATTCCCTTGGCTCCATAGGGAGCAGTGGATTCTGGGTCTTCTACTATTATTTTTTCTATCTCTAAGGTATCCATGGCTGTTGGGATTAAATATTTTGAAAATTTGTTGTTGTTAATTTTGCCTTCCTTTAAGTTCAGATCCTCAAAGAGTACATATCCTAGAGCCATGGCAAAGCCTCCATCCATTTGTCCCTCTACCAAATGAGGATTTATTGCCCTTCCCACATCTTGTGCAAAGACAGCCTTTCTTATTTCCACTAATCCAGTAAGGGTGTCTACCTCCAACTCTACTCCACAGGCATTAAAGGTATAAGGCCAGTAGGGTGCACCCTGTCCTGTTTCTTCTTCCATCATTACCGTTTGGGCAACAAATTCTCCCTCTGCCTCTATGTCTCCCTTGGAAGACTTTTCAAACAACTCTTCAAAAGAAAGGCTCTTTTGGGGGAAAAAATCCAGGTATATTTTTCCATTTTCTACTTTAAGTCCATATATACTGTTTAAGGCTAAATGTTCCCTTGCCAATTCCTTTAGTTTATTTCTGAAATTTTCACAAGCTACTCTTACAGCATTTCCTGTATTATAGGTTTGACGGCTGGCAGCCGCCGTTCCTGCATCTGGCATATGAACAGTATCCTCATGAACAAATACAATATCCTCAACAGGCATTTTTAGGGTTTCTGCCCCTATTTGGGTAAGCACTGTCTTTGCCCCTTGGCCTACTTCCGTTCCACCTACATAAATACCTACCTTTCCTCCTTCAAGGAGTCTTACTCTGGCCTTCGACACATCTGGAAAACCATTTCCATATCCAGTTCCATAAAAGGATAAACCTATACCTCTACCTATTTTTTTCATCAATAAGCCTCCTTCTCTCCAACAGGAAAATCCATCTTTTCCACTACTCTTTCCAAGCATTCTTGTAGGGGAACGCTTTCAGTAAGTACCTGACCAGTGGCTGTAACAGAACCTTTTTTAAACATATTTTTTAGCCTTATGGTAATAGGATCCATTCCCAGCTTTTCAGCTAACATATCCATCTGCTGTTCATGGGCAATGGGTACTTGGGTGGCACCAAAGCCCCTCATGGCACCAGCATAAGGATTATTAGTATATACTGCATAGCTATCTACCTTTACATTAGGTATAAAATAGGGTCCCGTTGCATGAACACCAGATTTCCTAAGGACATTGGTAGCCCAAGATGCATAGGCTCCTGTATCTCCTATTATTTCTGCTTCTAAGGCTAAAAGCTTTCCATCCTTATCTGCACCAGTTTTATATTTCATTATTAAAGGATGTCTCTTTGAATGGGCTAAGAAGGATTCTTCCCTGGAGTATACTACCTTTACTGGCATTTTTAATTCGTGAGCAGCTAAGGCCAAGTGGATTTGTAAGCTAATATCTTCCCTGCCTCCAAAGGCTCCTCCTATATTGGCATTTATTAGCCTTACCTTATCTTCTGCTATCTTAAGGGCAGAGGCTATTTCCTCCCTATCATAGTGGGGATATTGGGTTGCCACTATAACAGTAATTCTGCCTTCTTCATCTATGAAAGAGAGGCCTGCTTCTGGCTGTAAGAATGCATGGTCCACCATATGGGTTTTGTAGGTGTTTTCCACTATAACATGGCTATTTTTAAAGCCTTCTTCCACATCACCTTTTCTAATTTTAAAATGGTATACTATATTAGAATCTCCATGCACTTTAGGTGCATCATCCTTCATAGCTTCTATTGGGTCAAACACTCCTTCTATTTCCTCATATTCTACAAGTATATTTTCCAAGGCCAGCTCACAGGTCTTTCTATCCTTAGCCACTACAAAGGCTATTGGGTCTCCAATCCGCCTTACCTTCTCACTGCAGAAGACCTCATGGTCCTTGAAAACTACTCCATGTTTGTTGTTGGGTACATCCTTATGAGTAAATATTTTAATTACTCCATCTATCTTTTCAGCCCTACTGGTATCAACTTTTATATAAGCATGGGGTACTTTAGACCTTAAGGTTTTGCCATAAACCATACCTTCCATATAAAAGTCTTCAGGGTATAAGGCTCTGCCAGTAACCTTGCTTAAGGCATCTATCCTCAATATGTTTTTACCTACTACCTCAAGCTTCATCTTAGCACCTCCTTAGCCCTATCTATAGCCTGGACTATCTTGTTGTATCCAGTACATCTACAGAGGTTGCCAGAAATAGCTTCCCTTATCTCCTCTTCTGTAGGATTAGGGTTTTTATCTAATAAGGCCTTAGCAGCCAAAATCATTCCAGGAGTACAGTATCCACATTGCACTGCTCCTACATCTATAAAGGCCTGCTGAATAGGATGGATATTTTCCTCATCCCCTAAACCTTCGATGGTTAATATACTACTGCCCTCAGCCTGAAAGGCCATGACTAGGCAGGAATTTACTACTTCACCGTCCATAATTACAGTACAAGCACCACATTCTCCTTCACTACAGCCTTCCTTTACCCCAGTAAGGCCTAATTTTTCCCTTAATAGATCTATTAATCTCATATCCTCTTCTACTTCTAATATATGGTCCTTACCATTTACATTTAAGCTTATTTTTTTCATGCCTCTACCACCTTTAACCTTTCTAATCCCCCATATATGGCATCCTTAAATACCCTTTCTACAGCCCTCTGCTTATAGGGTAGGGTGGCCCTTCCCTTTAACCTTTCCTCCATAGCTTCTTTTAATACTAATACTGCTTCATTAATTACCTCTTCATTAAAATCCTTACCTATTAGAAACTCTTCTACCTTGTATTCTCTTAGAGGATGCCTGCCTAGAGAACCACTAGCAATCCTAATGGTTTTTATCCTATTATCTCCACCTATTTCCAATAGAGTAGCTATGGAAAGCCTAGATATGGCTAAGGCCTTCCTTAAGCCTAATTTAGCAAAAGATAGTATTTGCCTTCCTTCTGGCTTTTTAAATTGGATTGCACTTATAATTTCATCTTCTCCTATTTTAAATCCCTTTTCATAATAATCCCTTAGGCTTATTTCTCTTTCTCCCTTTATACTTCTTAAAATTAGGGTACTGTCTAGACATAGTAAAGGCGGTACAGAGTCAGCAGCAGGAGAGCCATTGGCAATGTTTCCACCTATGGTTCCTCTGTTTCTTATTTGAGGAGAACCTACTTCTCTTGCAGCCTTTTTTAAACCATAAAGGTTTTCATCTAATAAACTACTTTCAACTAAATCAGTAAAGGTGGCTGCTGCCCCTATTCTAATAAAGGAACCTAGATCTTCAATTGTCTTTAATTCATCTATACTGGATATATCTATTAAAGCTTCTGGTTTAACTTTTTTGTTTCTAATATCTATAATTAAATCGGTACCTCCTGCAATTACCTTCCCTTTACCTTCAAATTGGCTCAATAATCTAATTACTTCATCAATAGATTTAGCCTTATAAGCTTCCATTATAAAACTCCCTTTCATGGATTTCTAGAAAAGCCACCTCCAGGAGAAGTGGCTTTTCATTTATTAATTAGAAGAATATATACTTCACTACGAATAGGACTGATAGTATGTACATTGCTATGGAAACATCTTTATATTTGCCACTTAAAAGCTTTAATATTACATAGGACACCATACCAAAGGCAATACCTTCAGCAATACTATAAGCAAAAGGCATCATTGTTATAGTTAAAAAGGCTGGTATGGCTTCAGTATAGTCCTCTAAATCGATTTCCTTAATTGGGCTCATCATGAATAGTCCAACTAGTACCAGGGCTGGTGCTGTAGCCTCTGATGGAA
>ERZ773359.4106-NODE-4106-length-15716-cov-31.182428_pt1 | contig 15716 bp, 26 predicted proteins | sample MGYA00374955_ERZ773359 | MGnify/ENA primary metagenome ERZ773359 (study PRJEB29098, sample SAMN04486028) | biogas fermenter metagenome | study: EMG produced TPA metagenomics assembly of the Biogas fermentation microbial communities from Germany - Plant 4 DNA1... | reverse complement strand
TGACATTATCAGTCGTTTATCTGACATGAATGTGTCAGATAGAACTGATACAAATGTGTTAGAGAGAGTGAAAAGAATCATTACATCATACACAGCATTGTGTTACGCATATCAAAAGGAGGTACGTTTTCCCCTAGGGGGAGGGTGTCGACTATCGCTTTTTTGTTCCACGCTCTGCGAGCGTGTGTAGTTTATGCATATGTTTAACAGCGTAGCTGTTTATGATTAGTGTTCTAAGTAACGCCAAAACAGTAATCTCCTAGTTTACTACACACCATGCGAACGTTACAACGTTGGTGACAAATCAGACATACGCTTGTATTTCATACAAATCTTTTAGTTTATGTCGTAGTTTTTGATTTGTTATCTTCGTAAACTACGATAACAAATCAAAGTTTTATAGTTTCCTATTCAAACTTTTAACGCTTTGTAAGACTTTTGTTCCATATTCAAATAAACGTTTCAAGGCGAAGCCTTCTCCATTTCATTACGACCACTTCGTGGTGAAACGTTTATTTGAATATGAAGCTTTTGTGGCGTAAATTTTATTTTAAAAACTTAACTAAGTTGAGTTGATGAAATAAAATTTACAAATATTAAAATATGGTTCGCACTTAACCAACAAAAGTGCAACGCCCAAACCAAGAATTGGTGGCGTAGAAAGGAGTTCATATGTTAAAAAGAGAGTTAGTTGAAAAGCTAATGCAGATGGCTGGAGGTGAATACACCAAAAGTCAGCTAAACAAAATGCTTAAAGCCGATTTAGAAAGGCTTTATGAAGAGTATTCAAGAAAGTCAGTGAGTGCAGAAAAATCTGCAAAAGCTGACGAAGAAAACAAAAGCAGTGATGTGCAGAATAGCACAATGACAGCAGAAGAACGTAAGGCTGTCGAAAAGATAAAGTCTTTTGACTTTAGTATATACGAAAACTTCGTGTGTGCTAAAAAGATTAGGAATAGAAAAGTTAGCAAAAATCAGCTAAGGCTGATAAAATTGCTAGAGTTAAATTATAAGATTAAATTCACCAACGTAGAAAAAGCTACGTTTGGTGAGTTATCTGACAGAATAGCCAACTGCTTTGAAGCAATAAAGCAGGGCAAAGTCAGAAAAAGAACTGACAATGAAATAGTAGCTAAGCTAAGAAGTTACATATCAGAGGTTGCTGTAACAGCAACTTCTTCTGATATGTCTAACAGCTTAGAAAATAAACTCAAAAACAAAACATTTAAAACTAAATTTACAGAATACTTAAAGAGAATGTTCTCTTAGAACGTTCTCTTTAAATATAAGAAAGTGAGGTGAAAAAAATGATAGATTGTGATTGGATTGCTTTCGCAATCACATATGCACTAAGTGCTATCTATTGTATTGCCTACTTGGTAAACAAATACAAAAAGAAGAAAATAAAACGTAAAACATATAAAAATGTATAGCCTTGCTACTACATATGTAGTAACAACGCAAGTCCTTACGGACTTCTCCACTTCGTTACGACCGCAAACGGTGCTGTTGTTACTACATATGTAGTTTAATTTTAATTGATTTAATTAATTAAATAAATATAATAAAGGAGTTGTTGAAATGAATAACATGAATGAAATTATTAAACAAGCACAAGCGAACATACGAAAAGCTGAAAGTGGTGTACCCTGTGGATTAGAGGGTGATGTTCTGGAAAGTGACTTAACTGTACGAATAATACAAATGATTCAAGAGAATCCAGAAGCTGTTTGTAAGTTAGCTTCAGAAGACGCTATAATTGCAGAAATTCTGCAATTTATAGCAGAACAATCTCAAAAGGAGAGAGTTTAGCTCTCTCTTTTTTTTTTTGAAATAAAAATTTGGTTCACGATTAACCATAAAAATCGTAAGCGCCAAACCAGAGAAACTGGTGCGCAAGAAAGGAGCTTTTTATGATTAAAAAATTAATTGCTATTATTAAAGGATTGTTTGTTAACAAAGAAGTTGAGCTTCTAAAAGCTCAACTAGCGGCAACAAACGCTGAGCTTGAAAGAATAAACAAGCTCAGAACTGTAAAAGTAGACACAAGAAAAGAAGATACCGAAATGAAGCAAAGCAATACTTATGAAAATATGCCTTGGAATGAGCTAGTCAAATTCCACAAAGAAGTTGTGGATAAATGGCTAGAAGACATTCAATCTTCCATTATAGCTTTAGGGTACAAGGCTATTCCAGAAATTCTTTCTGAGTATAGAACGGAAATGATTCAGTACTTCGTTCTAACTCAGAAAGTTGCTTTAGGGGAATATTCCCCAGAACTTGACAACTTAGATAGTTTGTCAAGGCAAGAGCTTATAAAGCTCAGTTGTGAACTTAACCAATTGTCATTCGAGAAAAGAATGACAGAACAAGGTAAGGCACAAGTAACTAAAGCACAATGTGAATTACTTAAAAAATATGGAATAAAGGATATGCCTAGGAATAGGTTTGAAGCGAGTAGGCTTATAGATAAAGTTCTTAAAGAAAATGGTGTTGACACTAGTAAGCCTTATTCTACAGAAGCAACAGAAAAACAAATTAACAGAATTAAAAAGCTTAGTGAAATACTAGGCAAAGAAATAGCTATAACAGAAATAAAGAATAAGAGCGAAGCTAGTAAGCTTATAGCTGAATTACAGGAAGAACTAGACAGTAAACCAGAACTAATTCCGCCTATTACAGATAAACAGTATGAAACAATTGCAAAGCTTGTTAGACAGCTTAACAAGAGAATGACTGCAAAAAGAAAAGCTGAATATAAAGCACTAAATAGGATTGAAGCAAGTAGGCTTATAGCTGAATTAACAAAAGAATATGCTCAGAAGCACCCAGAAGCTTCTGAGGGGCAAGTTCAATACATCATTACTTTATGTTCACTAATGAACTTGCCTTACAATGTAGATGAAATAAAAGCACTTACTAAAGAACAAGCAACTGTTAAATTAGAAGAACTTAATAGAGAATATTTGTATATGTTAACTAGAAAAACAAATCCGGGAATGACAAAAGATGAAATAAACAATATGAGTTACGATACAGTGAAAAAGCTTATAGAACAAATAAAAGAGGAAAACAAAACAAAAGACTACAAAGATTTTCCAGAAGAGAGAGCTTAATGCTCTCTTTTTTTTTGATTAGAATTTTTGAGAATGAGGTGTAATATGAGAGTTGTATATTTAGACAAAATGTATTACATAGAGAATATAGTGGTGACTTTAACTTCTATTGAAGTAAGAGTTGAGAGGTTATCTTAGAGAAAGGGGGAGGGAACACCTAAACTAATCAGCATTAATCGGTAAGCCAAACTCTATAAAGAAGAATAATTATATTAAGTTAAGGAGTGATTTATTATGAACAGAAAAGAACTTATAGAATCATTATTACAGCATGAGTTAAATCAGTTCAGATTTTCAATCTGGGCAAGATTTAACGAAGAAGATAAATTGGAATATGAGTTTTGCTTAAAAGGCGCAAAGCCTACAGGATATGACATACACATACTTGACATAGGTGGTATTCCAGATTGTGATTATACCTCTGATTTGTTAGATAATAAAATGAAACTTTAAAAGGTTCGCGGTTATCCATAAACCGCTTTAATATTATACAAACCACATAAGGAGGTAAGCAAAAAAATGAGTAAAGAAAAATTCTATGTAACTATGGTAGACACATTTTTATCTTATTGGGGTAAGGCAGAAGGTAAAAAAGCTAGATACGTATATGAATGTGACAGTATAGAAAAAGCACGTATAGTTAAGGAAAATGCAGAAAGTAGGACAGACCAGAAAGAAATAAAAATACTTACTGAATTGCCTTGCTACGACGAAAGAACTAATTACGTACAATTCCGTAATGAAAATACAGACCCACACTGGTATGAAAAAGACTATTTTAAACAACATTAGAGCGCTTAATTGCGCTCTAATAAATATATGTTAAATGTGAGGAGTGATATTATGTCTGATTATAATTTAGAGAATGTTAGTAATATTGAAGAACGTAATGATATTAACGAAAATAATAATGATATATATTATATAGAAATATAATATATATATTATATATATATAATATATTAACGTTTATTAACGTTTATTATGTTTATTATATATATTAACGTTTATTAACGTTTATTAATGTTTATTATATATATTAACGTTTATTAACGTTTATTATGTTTATATATTCTCTTGATATGTTTATTAATATATTAATAATTCTCTGATTAACCCTTTAGGGTTAATCAAACATATACTCACTATATTCGTTTAGAATATAGTGAGTATATGTTTCTATTAACGTTTATTAACGTTTATTAACGTTATATATATAATAGCCTAAATTCTCTTGGTTTGTCAAGAGGAACATATGTTCTTTTTAAAAAATTAACAAAAAATTAACATTTTGTTCGCATTTTATACGCAAAGAAACAGGAGTGTTAGAATGAGTAAAAGACAAAAAGAGTTTGAAAAGACTTTAGAAATTATAAAGTTAGCACTTACGCTGATATGGATAATAGGTATGCTATATCTAAAACGTAAATACATTGATTAAATATATAGCCTTGCTATCACATATCGCTACGTCAAGTCAAGGGTCGCTTCGCTTCCTCCCTTGACTTCTTCGCGCTATGTGATTCTTTATAAATTGTTAATATTTATTAAATTAAATATGTGTTAAAATAAATATTAACAAAAGAAATATAATATTGAGAGGTGCAACATGGAAGATATTACTTTTGATAAAAATAAAACTCAAATATTTGTATGTATAGGTAGTATGAGAGCTAAAGCAGATAGTATAGCTCCACGTATAGGCTCTATACTATCTAATAACGGTTTTAAGGTGGTTGGAACAGAAGACAAGCCATTACATGGCTTAAACTTAAATGAACGCTATAAAGAAGAAATAGAGCGTTTTATGGACAAACCAGAATATGAAGTAGTAGCAATAGATTGTTGTAGATTTAAAGATAGAGATATAAAGTATAAAAAAATAAGTAGAATAATACCAAGATACGCTATAGATAATTCTTTAAAACATATAGAGTTTAAAGATAACTGTATTGGTATTAATTCTCTCTCGATATGTCCAATAATAGATGATTTAAGTTATAAAACTGATTCTACTTGGACATTAATACAAATCGCTGAACTTGCAGACGAGTCTATTTATATAGATTTTGCTAAAGATATTGCTAATGACATAATAAATAAATTAAAAGAAAATAAGGAGGTACAAATATGTTAGACAAAAAAATAACAATGGAAATCGTAAAACAATTAGTGCTTTTAAAAATAGGCAGAGAAAAACACGAAGACATATTTATTAAAAAAGAGAGCCTTTACAAAATAAAAAACAACAACTTAGTATTGTCAACAGAAGGCTCTACAAAAGAAAAACTTGTACTTACTAACAAGGAAGATGAACAGCAATTTATTGCAAACGCAATAAGAGTAATGACTGGTAATATAGAAGAGCTTTATTATCTTATGTTATCATGTTTGATACAACACTATTTTGATAAAACTGGAGAAACAGAATTCATATTAGACAAAGAAGAATGTTTTAATTTTATGGAAACCGTTGGTGGTTTGTATAAAGAGATTGATACAAATAGTGATGATGTATTATATAAATTTGAACAATTTAATTTAAAAAGATAAGAGTATTGCGCAGTTGCGTAATAATTGTTGATAAAAATGTTGATAGAAATTGTTAATAAAAATTTATAAAAAAGATAGGAGTGTGTATTATGTACAAAGATACTTATACAGAGGAACAATTAGGAGAAGTTATTATTGGACTTACAAGACAACTTATAGGAGGTATTTGGAGTTATACTAAGAGAGAACGTATAGCGGCAATTAATAATTTCTTAGTGAACGCAAGCAATTATTACAATATGCCAGTGCCAGAATTTGAGTTTGTAGAAGGTAATGAAGGGTTACAAGGCTATTCATATACTGGTGGCGGAATAACACACAAAACACCATACGGAAACGTTAAAATAACAATGTATAGAAAGTTTTCTTTAACAACGCTATTGCATGAATTTAGACATGCTATGCAATTAAATGGTTTAGTTGAAGGCTCAAACGAAGAAGGATTTGACGCAGAAGAAGACGCAAGAGAATGGTCATGTTCTTTATACTATAATGCAGACCCAACTAGATATATGAGAGCTGTTAATGCTGGTAAATTAAGATTTGCGTAGTGTGTTATTAAATAATAAGGAGTGATAATATGTCTTATAGGTATATTACCGAATTAGGACTAAGTAGTTTAGAAGTAGATTACTGGAAGAGAATGGCTTTATCTAACATGAAAATTGCAGTAGAAATCGAAAACGAATTTAGAAGTTTAGGTGTTATAAGAGGTTTAAGTAATGATTTGAGACCAACTAATTCAATTACCGATTTTGGAACTTGCGGTATAAGCGCTGTAAAAACTGATGGTTCTCTTTTAAGAGGTGCAGAAGCTTGCACTGTTGGTCGTAGAATCAGCTTCATTGATTTGTATGAACAATACAAATACATAATAAATAAAATGTATGAGTATGAACCATATATCAGTCCTAGAGCTGGTATGCATAATCATTTTCTGTTAGATTATGCTGGTGTTTATAACTGCTTAGAAAAACCAATGCCCGGTATAATACTTAAAAACTTTTTACAACTTATAAAAAGATATGGCCCATGTATGGTATGGGTTACAAGCACAATTAAACATGATATTCCGGGAATAATAACTAGAATGTGTAAATTTTGTAATCACACATCACTATATTCTACAGCAATACCATCTAAAACAGCAGCAGAAATAAGAAGAGCTATATATAATGAAGATAGATACAGGTTTATAAATTTAATACCGTTGGTTACAAAAAGAGAAGATGAAGATAATATAATTAGATTTCATGTAGAGTTACGTTATCCAGATTGTTCGTTGTTCCCAGCTCAAATGGCTGCACAAAATATTCTACATGCAGCTTTATTATACAAAGCAATAGAATTAAGCGAACATGGCATAATAGCTTGCAGTGACGACGAAGATGATTGGACAGAAATTAAAAGACTAATGAACGCAATAAGAACAGAAGATTATACAAGTGGAGATAGAGTATCTGCTCCACTTCCACAAAGCGATGTTGAACTTGTTAGAAGTAGAAGTGAAGAAATGATTAAAGAATTAAAATCAGCAATATACGCAGTAGATAAAAACGCTTATCCAATACTTAAACAGCTAGTGTTAGAACCAATAAGCAAAATGCAATATGACGTAAGAACAACTGAAGGAGTAAAAGAAGTAAACGAATTTTTTGATTTAATTGTATCTAATATGTATGATATATCTGTTAACCAAGAATATACAGATTTAATTAAAGCAATTGTAGCTATGAGTATAACTGGTGCTTCAAGCGAAGCACAATGGGTTTATAAAGCACAATCAACTCTTAGTAAAGACGCTAAAGAAATAGAGAGTAAATTAACAATGTTAAAATTACAAAGAAATTTAAAATTTGACCTAGAATTAGGTACTTATATTTTTGGATAAAATAATAGAAAGGAAGATGAAAATGTGTAGAATATTATTATGTAACTATGAAGGATTCGTAAAACTAGAAGAAATATATGGTGTAGAGAAAATGTTAGACTTTTTAGAGAGGAATTGCGGCGGTCATGGAAATGGTTATATGGTAATCAAAGATAAGAAAATTAAAGATATTGATAAAGGAGTTAAACTAACAAACCACAAGATTTACAGCAAAGTATCTGGTAAGCCAATGGACTATTTTATATACCATACTAGAGTATCTAGTGCTGGAAGTGTAAGCACTAAAAACTGTCACCCATTTTGGAATAAGAAGAAAAGCTTTGCTTTATGTATGAACGGTACAGAGCGAAGCATGGCTGACATAGGTCGTAATTTAGACAAAACAGATACAGAGATTGTGTTTGATATGATTAATAGAAGTATAATACCATTAAAAGCATTAGGATTTCTAAACGCTAACTATATGGGGTTTAGAAATGGCAAAGTGTTTGTTGTGAATAACAACAGATTTAATTGTCTTGAAGTGTATCAAGACGGTAATGCTTTTGTAATTGCTTCTACTTTCCCAAAAGATTTTCCAGTTGATACAAAAGATATGGAACTTACAACATGGCATGAAGGCGAAGATATACCAATAAGAGAGCCTATTGTTTTTCAAAATAACTTCGATAATAATTCAAACTTTTATTATTATGACGCACCTATTCCAAAAGGTTGGAAAGGCGTTTGCACGTACAAACCAGAAACTATTGATTTTACTAAAGAAGATATTTACAAAGAAGTTTTAAAAGAAGAATATGAAAAATAGTAGACAACCCTACTGATTTGTGTTATAATATAACTACAAAAGGAGGTGTTATGTTATGGCACAAGGTGGTTACAGAAAAGGTGCTGGAAGAAAAAATGTAAAAGAACAATTAGTAATAGACCTTTATAGAGCTAAATGGAACAACAAAGATTTAACTCTTAGAGATATACTCTACAGAATGTATGTAGAGGAAGGGAAAAGTCAAAGACAAATCGCAAAAGAATTGTATATGTCTGCGTCATATGTAGGCAAATTACTAATAAGAGAAGGCGTTCCAAGAAAAAAGTTAAAATGGACTTTTGAATGATAGTTAATTTCTTTATACATTCTAAGCTTTTAGAACCAATAATATTAAAAAGACTTTTAAGTGATTATGGAACGATATTAGACTACAGACCAGCATATACAGTGGGGCGTTTATACAAAAGAAAAAGTACGATATTCTTAATACGCCCCAACTTTTGTCTGGACTTTGTCTATGGAACTCTATATACAATAGATGTTAAAGATGAAACAGTATTTAAAATACTAGACAGTTATCATGGTTGTACTGAATATATTTATAAAAATAAAATTCCAACTGATTTGTCTAACAGAGAAATAGTACAAGCTACAGTAATATCTTTTAATTCTTCAGAAGAATTTATTAAAGCAAAATATCAAAATATAGAAACTGTTGAATGTTTTGCTTATATAATGAATAATATATATAACAAAAAATACAAAGAATTTAACAGACATAAAATGTACAACTTTCTTAGCAATTTTCTAACTGTATTCCCCAAATATAGTACCTCATAAATTACTCCTATTATTTTAACAAAGCTTTTAGGGAGTTGTGCTTTAACAACTTCCTTCCAAGGCTATAAGCCTATATATGATACCTACATATAATTCACAGTCTTTAACATTTATAAAACGCTCAAAGAGCAAAAACAAAAAAAATATTTTAAAGGAGGACATAAAATATGTCATGGAATGAAATTTTAAACCCAACAAACAACAACAACACAAATAACAACGAAAGTGCAGTAAAATACTGCAAACTAAAAGTAGGAACAAACAAACTAAGAGTGCTTGACGAAGAACCATACTCAAGATGGAGCCATTGGATTCCACAAGCCAACTCTGGAAAAGGAACATCAGTAGATTGCATAGGTAAAGGTTGTCCTGTTTGTGAAAAAATAAAAGAGGACAAGAAGAATGGAGCAAAACAAAAGTATTCAACTAAGAAAGCACATGCAATTAACGTACTTAACAGAGAAACAAATGAAGTAGAAATACTAGATAGCGGAAATAAAATCTTCCAAGGCTTAGCAATATTGTTGAGTCAAATGGGAGATTTAAGAGGATACGACGTTAATATCGTTAAGTCTGGCTCTGGTACAAGTACAACATATCAAGTGTTACCAGTATATCCACCAGTACCTCTTACAGACGCAGAAAAAAGTATGAAATTATATGACATAAAGAGTATATACAAGAAACTTACACCAGAACAAATTCTAGGACTTATGTCTGGTAAGTCTTTAGCAGAAGTAACTAAAACAGAAGAAACAGAAGAAACTACAGCAACAAATGAAAATGATACAGCGTTAGGAGTAGATTTTGGAGAAGCAATAGCAGATTAATGATATAAAAGACGTACTCAAAATTAGGGTACGTCTTTTAAAAAACAAATTAAGGAGGTATATATTATGCCAATGGTATTTGGCAATCCACTGCCAATGAAAGGTATAGTTAACTTTGAAAGTCGTGTAAGAATAACTTCACATTTTAACGGAAGAACAAAAACTTTATATAACGTATATGGTAGTTTATTTCCTACATTACCACTAGAAATTCGTGATGATTTTACAAGAGTAGTAGAAAGTATGCAACAAGGAAACAGTGGTATGTACAGCGACAGATTTGTAATAAAAGTTAGAAACCGTAATTATTCAGCAAGATGTAAAGTGTTCACAGAAAACGGTTGGTTAATTGTAGCAACAGTAGAGCCAATTATTTTAGGTCGTTCTACAATACCTAAAACATACTATGTAGCTTTTTCACCAGAAGATTTAAGACAACATAAAGATGAAATATACAATATGCTTGGCTGGGATAGCATATTAAGAAATCAAAGTTCAGAAGAAAGTGTTGCAGAAGAACAAAACAATTCAGAAAACGAGGAACAAGAAGAACAAACAGAAGATTCAAGAACGTGCAGTAATTGTGCTTTTAATTTAGAAGCCTACTGTACAGCAACAAGAATATTTAGAAATCATATATGTGACACAAATTATAGTGGTCATATAAATATAAATGATGAAGTAGTAACTATGCTTTTACAAAATGGAATACCAAAGAAATGTACTTTTTGTGAAATGTATATTGGTAGTAAATTAGATACATCTTGTATAAACTGCATAAGAAATAATTTCAGTAACTATTCTGAAAAACAAATCAGTTATGTACAAAACGTATGGGAATATCATAAAAAATTCACAAAACTTTAAGGAGGAAACACAATGCCAAGATATTTGAACACAGAACAAAGAATGATTGTAATAAAGTTTTTGCTTCTTAAAGACATACTAAAGAAAACAATTGATACGTGGAGCAGTCTGAAGTATTCTAAGAACATGATGAAATACTTAAAGACTGCACACACATTTTTAGATAAATCACTAGAAGAGCTTTTATTTGAAATAGGTTATAATGAAGCATTAAAGCTTAAAGAAGTAGCAAACGACACTATAATACAGTTTAGTAGCAAATCAAAAAGGAAATTTATTAATAACAATAAAGTTAAGCACTCAATAGACCACGTTATAACAGATAGTGAAACAGTTTACGACATAATGGAAGCTGTAATAGAGCAAAAGTGTAAAAAATGTAATGGTAAAAAGAAAGAGTGCAATATACGTGATAATTTCATGATACCATGGGAAGCACCACCAGTGAATGAATATGTTACTGATTTGTCAGAAACTTGTCCATTCGCTTATGATGAAGACGTAGAAGTTATTCGTGAAGAAGAAATATATAAACCATATATGAGAGGATGATTGAATTGGCTTTGAAACCATCTCAAATAATTGTTAAACATTTTGTTGACACTTTTAATTATAAATTCACTGGTGTGTTATTTAAGAAAGAGTTAGGTATAGCAAACTCTCTAATTAAAGCTGGCTTTACGCCAGAAGAGATAATAATGTGTATAGACTATCTTAAAGAACACCCACCAACTAACGGACTTCGTTCACTTGCTTATTTACAATATGTGATTAACGATATATTGCCTAAAGCAAAAGTAAAGAAGTTAAATACTGTACAAAAAGTATTCTCTGAAGAAGAAGAGTTAGACGAAAATTTAGATGATAATATGTCAAAGTTTAATAGGTTCTCTAGTGGCAATAACAAATTAAGAATTTAGAGGTGATATTATGACAGACATAAAATGTGATATGACACAGTGCAAGCACAATACCGCTGAATATGCAAATGACCCAAGAAGTGGTTGGTGTATGGCTCAATTTATAAGATTTTCAGCGTTAATGTGTGAAGATTTTTTAAAAGATAATAATAAGCAAACATTATGCATTGAAGACTATAAAAGAATAAAGGAGTTAGATAACAATATATAAGAGGTGGGGAGTATGCCAAACGTTAATATAAATGATATAATAGCGAATCCCGGAGCTGAAAGAGCAATATTAAGCATTATACTTAGAGATAAAAACAAGATAATAGAATGTGAGTCAGCAAGCTTATATTCAGAGCATTTTGCCGTAGAGGGTCATAAAAGATTGTATGAGGTGATTTGTTATTTAGCAGTTAACCCAAATGTTAGGCAGATAGACTCACTTCTTGTGTACAGTACAATAACAGATGATGCCGCTAAAAACGCTATTGATGAGCTAGGCGGCATGAGGTATATAGATACGCTTATAAACGCAAGAATATTAGATAATATCATTTTGTATATAAATATAGTTAGAAATTGCGCTTTAAAGCGTATGGCTTATTCATTATGTAATGACATACAAAACATGATAATTACAAATCAAGAAGTTGAAATAGAAGTTTTATTAAACGACATACAGCAAAGAACTCTTTCTCTTATTCTTAACAATAACTCTACAAATAATGTATATAGAGTTGGCGACTCTATAGAAGAAAGATTAAGACGTAGAGCAGAGAATCCCCAAAACATACCGGGATATACGTTAGGTTGGAGACAGTATGATTATATAACTCAAGGATATAAACCAAACGAACTTACGGTATTTGTAGCAGAAAGTAAAACAGGTAAATCAGCACTACTGCAAAATCACGAAGAAGCATTTACAGTACGTAGTGGTATTCCGGGTTTATATATAGATACAGAAATGACAGATGAAGAACATGACGATAGATTACTTGCTATGGTAAGCAGAGTGCCATATCAAGAAATATATAACGGTATGTTTGCTAGAGACACTGAACATGGTAGAGCAGAAGAAAAAATAAACAAAATAGAAGAAGCAAGACAAAAAATTATTAGAACACCATGTTTTCATGTGTATATGCCAGACTTTACAATAGACAAAGTAACAGCACTTACTAGACAATATCAACTTCAAAATAATATAGGATATTTAATATTCGATTATATTAAATTACCTACAAGTGAAATAGGAGGACTAGCTAATGCCGCTGAATATCAAAGATTAGGGTATATAACAACTTGCCTTAAAGATATTGCTGGTATGTGTAATATACCAGTGATAAGTGCTGCACAGGCAAATAGAAGTCAAATTGGTGTCAGTGGTGCAAGAGACGCAAGTAACATTGGTGGTTCATATAGAATACTACAAATGGCTACTAGACTTTGTTTCTTACGTAACAAAACAGATTTTGAAATGACAAACGAAGGATTTGACATGGGAAATCAAAAACTTCAAGTAGCATATCAAAGAAATGGTGCTGGGGGTAATGACGAGATTAACATTCAGTTTGACAGACCAATACTCAAAATGAAGGAGGTATCTTAATGCCTACAGCATTAGAATACATTAAAGAAAATCTCACAAAAGAAATGGTTCTTGATTTGCTAACAAAACATGGAGCTAAAAGAATAACTATATACGATACAGAAATAAGAAGCACATGTCCAATACATGGCGGTGATAACCCTACCGCTTTTGTATGGAATTTAGAAAATAATATGTGGTATTGCTTTACTGAATGTAGTTGCGGAGGTGATGTGTTTCAATTTATAGCTAATATACACGATTTAGACATAAACAATGAATTTAAAACAGTCATAAACACAACAGCAAACGAATTAAATATAGATATAAGCAATTTAGAGCTTGGAGAAAGAGCGAATAGAAACAAAAAAGAGCTTAGAGCGTGGCTTGCATATTGCGATAGTGTAAACAACAAAAAGAATAAAGCATTTGAAATAAAAACCCTTGGACAACGATTTGTACTTAATTCGTACAGAAAATTAACACCAGATATCTTAGAAAGATATAACGTTACTTATAACGGAACTTATAAAAGAGTACAATTCCCTATATATGATGAAGATGGGAATTGTGTAGGTGCAGTTCTTAGACGTACAAATGAAGCAGACAATAAGAAATGGATTAACAGACCAAAAGGACTTAATACTGGAGAAGTGCTTTACAACTTAAACAATATACCAGAAACACAACTAACAGTAAGAATTGTAGAAGGCGTATATGACGTTTTAAATTTAATATCGCTAGGCATTGATAATGTTGTATGCACGTTTGGAGCGCATTTAACAGACGAACAAATAGATTTAATAATAAGCAGATTCTTAAATGTTATATTAATGTATGACAATGATAATGCTGGTATAAAAGCAACAGTAAAAGCTATAAAAAAATTAAGTCACTTAGCTAATGTTTATGTTTCTGATTTGTCTAAAGTAAATAAGAAAGACCCCGGTGAATTAACTAGAGAAGATTTAGACAATATACAGGAAATTGCGTGGTACAACTGGCTTAAAGAACATCAATAATGTTATAATAAATACGAGGAAATAAAAAGGAGGTAAAAAAACATGAAAATATTTATATTAATACTAATAATTATATTTTTACTTTTAGGCACTTTTGGTGCAGTATTATCACGTTTAAGCATGAAAAAAGGACAAGCATTAACTGGACTTTATAGCGCTATATGGACAGTTATATTCTACTTGATGGCGCTAATATTAATTAACATTTAATATTTAGAGGGGGGAATGGAATTGGATTTTTATAATTATCAACGCAAATCAGAAAGAACTATTAACAAAAAATTAAACAAAGAAGATATGATACTAAACGCCTGTCTTGGTATTTCTGGAGAAACTGGAGAAGTAGTAGACCACATAAAGAAATATTTTTATCAAGGACATCAATTAGATTTACATAAAGTTGCAGAAGAACTTGGTGATGTGTTGTGGTATATAGCAGAAATTTGTACTGCACTTCACATCAACTTAGATGTTGTTGCACAACAGAATATAGAAAAACTAGAAAAAAGATATCCAGAGAAATTTACAGAAGAAGCAAGTATTAATAGAAAAGAGTAAGTCATTTATGACGCAAGGAGGATAACAATATGATACATCTTCACGTACACACAAGCGGCTCTCAATTAGATGGTGCTTGTGACATAAAAAAATTAGTTCAAAGAGTCAAAGAACTTGGTATGCAAGCAATAGGAATATCAGACCACGGTATGTCTTGATTATGTTTACTTAAAAAGAAAACATAACAAAATTGCCGCCCTACTAAGCGATTAGTAGGTGAAAACAGGGCAAAATCGGTGAAGGCTGAGACGCTAACACCGAGGTAATGCTATAAATTGCGAAAGGTTATAGCACACCGTAGAGCGTAGGAAGTGAATAAATATAATCTTCCCAAGAGTGTCCTGCAACTCAATGAGTTGAAAATGTACGCCGAGCTATAGGGAATAAAACCTATAGAAGTAAGGATAAAAAGCCTTACGATAACAATACTGAATATGATTAAAGCACTAGAATTTCAACTAGAGTGTCAAAAAGAAAATATAAAACCAATCATAGGTTGTGAGTTTTATATGGGAGACCCAGATACACAAGATAATTTTCATCTGATTTGTCTTGCTAAAAACAATACTGGACTAAAAAACTTATATAAACTTAACGCCTATTCATACAAAGATAATTTTTACAAAAAGCCTAGAATTACGTTTGAAAAACTTGTTGAATATAAAGAAGGTTTAATAGTTACTACAGCGTGTATTGGTAGTAAGTTTGGTAAGTACTTTCTAAAAGGTGATATAGAAGGCTTAAAACGTTCGTTATTATCATTTAGAGCGG